>ERZ773062.752-NODE-752-length-15517-cov-27.055103_pt1 | contig 15517 bp, 11 predicted proteins | sample MGYA00580626_ERZ773062 | MGnify/ENA primary metagenome ERZ773062 (study PRJEB29015, sample SAMEA2738003) | human oral metagenome | biome: human oral; feature: human-associated habitat; material: dental | place: China | collected 2058 ...
TGGTGACCACCTGCACCCTGTCCAACCTCACCCACGACACCCCCGCGCCCGGCACGCCCAAGCAGCAGACCGAGGGGCCCCTGGTCGCCACCATCCCGGGCGCCTGGGCGGGCGACGCCCTGGACAACCTCTACAACGTCGGAGGCCCGGGCTCGTGGAAGGACGGCTCCGAGGTGTGGCACTCCGGGCTGACCTACCCCCAGGACTACGTCAACAAGAACCAGATGGTGATCGGCCTGGCCAACGGCTACGCCTACAACGGGGCCAACGCCTGGGACGGCAAGCCCTGGGACCAGAGCACCGACCACCGCCCCACGGGCTACAACGCCCGCGTGAGCGTGGACTACAGCTGCAAGGCCGAGATCTACGGCAGCGACGGCACGATCACCAACGTTCCCATCCAGGGCCTCGTCTTCGCCGACGCCGAAGCCTCCTCCAGGCGCTTCGGCATCAAGAAATGGGCCACCAGCGACCGGCAGGACGAGTGGGTCGAAGCCACCGTGAAGAAGACCGACGGCAACAAGCCCCCGCGCTGGAGGGTCCTCGACACCATCCGCTCGAGCGCCTGCATCAGCAAGAACACCGGCAAGCAGGTCACCACCGACGGCATCCTCTCCAACGGCTCGCGCACCTTGCGCCTCATGCCCTCCGACGAGGAGTGCGTCTACCAGTCGGGCGGCAGCTACTCCAAGCCCAACGGCTACGGAGGCCCCGACGCCGTCATGTTCATGGAGGGCGCCACCTCCGCCACCGTCACCATGCAGGGCGCGGGCTACTCCGCCGTCGCGCTCGGCCTCGTGGTCGCCACCGACTACGGCGACGCCCCCGACTCCTACGGCATCGCCTCCTCCGTCTTCCAGCCCACCTGGGAGGGCGGCGAGGTTCGCTCGACCACCGACCTCTTCCGGGTCTCTCCCCAGGCCAGAATGAACATGGACAGGGTGTCCCCCCGCCTCGGCGCCTACATCGATGCCGAGCCCAACCAACCCTTCAGCACCGATGCCCTCGGCGACGACTCAGACGATGAGAGGAACGACGAGGACTCCGTGACCCTACCCGCCGACGGGATCCGCACCCAGCCCGGCGCCACCTACAACCTGGCCCCCACGTGCGCGGGCACGGGCAAGGTCGCCGGCTGGATCGACTGGAACCACAACGGCACCTTCGACGCCGGTGAGAAGTCCAACGAGGCCCCCTGCGCCTCCGGCAAGGCGGAACTGTCGTGGACGGTCCCCGCCGACGTCGTGCGCTCCGTCGACGGCGAGGACGGAAGCGGCAGCGCCACCTACATGCGCCTGCGCATCACCGCCGACAAGAACGGCAACGGCCAAAAGCCCGTCGGCGGCACCGCCACCGGCGAGGTTGAGGACTACCGCGTCGCAGTGCGCGTTCCCACCCTGCAGCTGGTTAAGAACGTCGACAACAAGTACGCCACCGCCGAGGTCGCGGGCCTGGGCGCCGACCAGTGGACACTCACCGGCGGCGCGGGCGCCTACACCGCGACGGGCAACGGCACTACGGGAGGCCCCACCGTCGTGCGCACCGGCAACAACGACCTCTCTGAGACCACCGCCAACCCCGCCGGCGCGGGATACGAGATGGGCCAGTGGAGCTGCCAGGAGACCCCCGGAACCGTGGGCGAAAACTACTCCTCCTCCCTGAACGGCGCCACGACGGACGGACGGGCGCAGCTCCAGGTGCGCGGCACCGACCGCGTCCTGTGCACGATCACCAACACCTCCAAGCCGGGCTCCCTGACCTGGAACAAGGTCGACTCCGACGGAATCACGCCCCTGGCGGGCACCACCTGGACCCTGACCGGGCCGAGTGTGCCCCGCAACGCCACGGTCGAGGACTGCACCGCCGGCCCGTGCCCCACCCAGCCCTACAAGGATCAGGACCCGGCTCCCGGATCCTTCGCGATCAAGGACCTCAAGTGGGGGACCTACACCGTGCGCGAGACCACCGCCCCCGTCGGCTACCAGGTGAACCTGCAGGCACACACCTTCCCGCAGATCGCCCCAGCCTCCCTCGAGGCAACCCTGAATGCCGCCATCGTCAACGAACGCAAGACCGGATCACTCACCTGGAAGAAGGTCGACGCATCGAATACGGCCACCGCGCTGGAAGGCTCGGAGTGGACGATCAGCGGTGGAACCCTGCCGGGTGCCGTGACCATCACCGACTGCAAGGCCGCCTCCGCCGCCCAATGCCCCAAGACCCCGGGCTCCCCCTACTACGACTCCAACCCCGCCGCGGGTTCCTTCACGGTGACCGGTCTGGCGTGGAGCGAGACCCCCTACGCCCTGACGGAAAAGAAGGCCCCGGCCGGCTACCGCCTCGACGCGACGCCGCGCCCCTTCACCATCAGCAAGGACGCGCTCGACTACGCTTTCGCGCCCATCACCAACAACAAGCAGAGCGTCCCCGCGATCCCGCTCACCGGTGGATTCGGTGCTGATGCCTACGTCATCGGCGGCATCGCCGCTGGCCTTGGCGGCGCCGGCGCAGCCGCAGCCATCAGGCGTCGCAAGGCCCGCAAGGCATGATGTGCCCCGGGGGACCCGAGAGGCGGGTCCCCCGGCGCTCACGCGTCATGACTACCGCTCCCGACAGCGCGCAGGCAAGCCCCGACGCCTCCGCAACCTCACCGACCGCTCCGCGCGCCGCGCGACGGTGGAGGTTCTCTGCGATCTCCCTGATCCCTTCCCTCCTTGCCCTGGCGGGACTGCTCCTCTTCCTCTACCCGTCGGTCTCGGCGTGGATCGTTCAATACAACCAATCCCAGATCATCTCCCATTACGCGGACTCCGTGAGGGACGCCGATCCCTCCGCCCAGGAACAGCTTTCCCTCGCCCACCGCTACAACGACGCCCTGAGTTCGGGAGCCGTCCTCCAGGCCAATTCCAACGTGCCCACCGGTGACGGCACCTCGGGGGACGCCAGCCTGGACTACAACACGATCCTTTCCGTTGACTCTTCCGGACTCATGGGCAGGCTCAAGGTTCCCGCCGCCGACATCGACCTGCCCATCTACCACGGCACCGACGACGAGACGCTCCTGCGCGGCCTCGGACACCTGGAGGGAACCTCGCTCCCCGTCGGAGGGCTCTCTCAGCGCTCCGTCGTCACCGGACACCGTGGGCTGGCCGAGGCGCGCATGTTCACAGACCTCGACAAGGTACAGGTCGGAGACACCTTCACCTTCGAAGTGTTTGGTGAGGTCCTCACCTACAGGGTTTTCGACAAGAAGGTCGTCGACCCCGACGAGACCGAAGCCCTGCGTTCCGAACCCGGCCGAGACCTCGCCACGCTCGTGACCTGCACGCCCCTGGGTATCAACACTCACCGCATCCTCATCACCGGCGAGCGCGTCTACCCCACACCCCAGCGCGACATCGACGCTGCCGGCGCCACCCCCGACATCCCCGGCTTCCCCTGGTGGGCCGTCGGCCTCCTGGCGGGAATCTCATTGATCGGTCTGTACATCTGGCGCTCCGGCTACCCTCCGCGCCCGAAGAAGCGCCCAAACACTGAACAAGTGAGAGAAAACTCCGCCGATTAGATCCCCTGCTCGCGCTCGCTCCCCAGTGTCGGGTTGGCGCGGCATTAGCACTATCGCGCCCGTCGTGGCACAATCAGGTGAACGCGGCATCGGTATCGCCACGACACTCACGGTCGAAGCCGACGCCTCGAAAAAGACGGGGAAGAAGGGCGTAATGACACGACGAGCGACGGCTGTACCCAACACCGATCGCGTCCGATGCATGCTATCCCCAGGCGAAAGGCACCGCAATGTCCGGTAACCTCAGCGAGAGTCTCACGGACCCTGTCACCTACCCACACTGGATGTGGATCCTGGGAGTCGTGCTGATCGTCGGCGTCGTCGGGTGGATCCTGTACAGCGTGTGGCGCTGGTGGACCTCGCGCATCGGTGAGGTCATGGAGCTGCAGACAATCACGGACGCGCGACGCAAGAAGTACCTGACGTTCATCGACCAGATCGCGGATCGCTACGCCGATGGCGACCTGGATGCGCGCGGCGTGCACCTCGCCCTCGCAGGCCTCATGCGTGCCCTCGGCACCGAGCGAACGGGCCGTGACCTCGAGGTTGCGACCGTGTCCGAGGTGCGCGAGCTCGTCCCGGTGTGGCCTGGCCTGGCGGACATTCTTCAGGCCTGCGAACTCCCCAGTTTTGCGGGAGAGAACATCCCGCAGGGGCAGCCTTCGCACGAGGCTGTCACTCGCGTACTGACCATGGCTGTGGAGGCGGTGAACGTATGAGGTACGGGTGGCTTATTCCCGTCGTCCTACTGGTCGTCGCAGCGGCGACCAGCATCGGATGGCTGCTTGCGCGTCGAGCCGGAGAGCGTTCGGGCAAGAAGGGCTGGGTGGCGAACACCGGCTTCCTGCGAGCTCTGCCCAAGTATCAGGCCCTTGTGCGCCGAACTCGTTTGTCGCTGGCGTTGGCCGTCGTCTGCTTCATCATTGCCGTCATCGCGACGGCGGTGTCAGCCGGTGCGCCCGTTGATCGCTACGTCAAGCACGACAAGTCCTCCAGCCGTGACATCGTTTTGTGCCTGGATGCCTCCGGATCGATGCTTCCCTACGACTCGGAGATCGGCGACTCCTTCAAGCAGATCATCTCGCACTTCGAGGGTGAGCGAATCTCGCTGCAGCTGTGGAACGCCTACTCGATGACGATGTTCCCTCTCACCGACGACTACGAGATGGCCAACGAGGTGCTCACTGAGATGGCCGAGAACATCGATCAGGGCTTTACCCAGATCGGTCGGAAGATCTACTTCAGCCCGGAACTCGAACAGTATCTCCGTCCGACATTGGCCGCCGAAGGGGAACAGCGTGGTTCCCTGGTTGGTGACGGCCTCGCGTCGTGTGTCCTCGGTTTCGACCATACTGACAAGGTGCGCTCCCGAACGGTCCTGCTCGCGACCGACAACGAGGTGTACGGCGAGGGCATCTACAACCTCGGCGAGGCCATCGAGTTCGCGAAGAATCAGGGCGTGACCGTCTCGGTCCTGTACCCGGGATCCTCCTACGCCCCGACGGATGAGGGCGTGGAACTGCGGGATCAGGTCAAGTCCACTGGCGGCGACTTCTACGACGCTTCATCGCCCTCCGCCGTTGATCAGGTCGTTCAGCAGATCGAATCCGAGCAGAAGGAAGAACTCGATTCCGCGGGCAAGCTCGTAGAGACGGACCGCCCGGGGGCCAGCCTCGGCTGGACCATCGTCGGCGTTCTGTCCCTGCTCGGAATGCTCGCTTTCGGGAGGCTCTGACATGATATTTCGTCCCGTCGTCCACCCGGTACTCCTGGTCCTCATCGTGCTCGTGGCAGCGGTCCTCGTGTTCCTCTCGGCGAAGCGCGCCGCGCGCAAGCGCGTCACGGACATCGTCCGTCGTTCGTTCATTGTCCTGGTCGTCATCATCATGGGTTCTGGGCCTTCGATCCCCGGCGAGGCCCTCGAGGTCTCCTCGTCTCTCGAGGTCTACCTCGTCATCGACCGTACTGGCTCCATGGCCGCGGAGGACTGGGACGGATCCAAGCCACGCATCGATGGCGTGCGCAATGACGTTGCGCTCCTCATGAACTCCCTGGCGGGCTCTCGATTCTCGATCCTCACGTGGGACTCCACGGTGCACACGGACATGCCGCTGACGACCGACGCCTCCGCCGTCGCCTCGTACATGGAGAGCTTCAACCGAGAGCTGTCCGCGTCGTCTCAGGGGTCCTCGTTGAACCGACCGGCGGCGGACCTGGCGGCCCTCCTCGCAAAGAACAAGGAACGTCACCCTCAGAACCTCCGCGCGGTATTCGTCTTCTCCGACGGTGAGACCTCGAACCAGGACCACTGGACCTCCGCGCAGACGGGGACCGAGGAGGACTGGGATCGCGTCAAGGAGTATGTCGACGGCGGCCTCATCCTCGGATATGGCACCGCGGAGGGTGGCCCCATGAAGGTGCTGCGCCTGGGCAGTAGCGATGCTCAGAGCGGTACCGATGACGGCTACATTCACGACCTCTCCCAGCCCGGCCACCCGGTTGCCATCTCGAAGATCGACGAGGCGGCCCTCCAGTCGGTCGCATCGCGCATCGGCCTCGACTACGTGCACTCGCCGGATAAGTCGGCGATCGAATCCCACGCGCGCTCCATCTTGGATAGCGCGACCGAGATTGCCGAACAGCGCAACACGAAAGACACGTACCGCTACATCATCTGGCCGTTTGCGCTCCTCCTTGGGGGACTCCTCGCGTGGGAGGGTGCCACCCTGGCGCTGCGCGCTCAACAGCTGAGGAATTCCCATGCCCTCTAACGACAACATACCCGAAGAGGATCTCCTGCCTTTCGGTGCCCTCCAGGGCGGTCCGGTCGATGCCTCACTGCGCGAACGGCTGGGTCAAGCCACGAGCGGCAAGCAGAAGGTGCAGCGCTCCCCGCGCGCCCTGCGCCCCCTGTGGTTCTCCATCCCGATTCTTGTGATCGTCCTGATGATCGCCGGGTACTTGATTGGCCTGAGGCTCTGGTCGCAGTCATCTCTGAAGCAATGGGAGGCCAGCGACTACGAGACCGCCCAGGCGGGCTACGAGGGACAGCGGACGTGGACGGGTATCGGTATCGAGGCCTGGGTCGCGCACTACAACCTCGGGACGACCCTGGTGCGTCAGGACCGCCTCGACGAGGGCGTGGAGGAACTGCGTGCCGCGTTTGAGCTTGTTCCTAAGGCTCGCGAGGTGCAGCCCGGTCGTCTGGAACCCTTCTCCTACGAGTGTCGCGTGCGCGTTAACCTCGCCATCGGCCTGGAGATCCAGGGCGACAAGCTGCGCTCCTCGGGTTCGACCGGAAACGCGGTGAGCTTCTACCAGGAAGCGCAAGACACAATCTCGCCGTGTCAGACGGCATCGGGCAGTTCCGGTCAGTCCGGCGACCAGAACCAGTCGAGCGGGCAGTCCGGCAGCGAATCCAACAACCCGGCCGACGAGAACAAGGAACGCGTCGAAGAGAAGAAGCAGCAGTCCGAGGAAGAATCCGAGGGGCAGAGCGGTACGCAGGACCAGCAGCAACAGCAGGACCAGCAGGCGGATCCAACGCCCACACCCAGCCCGACCGAGAATCCCTACGAGGGAGAGGATGAGGAACAAAAGGAACGCCGCGAGCAGCTGCAGGAACAGAACAAGGAACGGGAGCGGGACCGGCGCGATTCCCAAGATGGGCGCCGCGACGGGAATCCGAACGGTGCCTGGTGAGGCCCGCACGCCCGTCTCACTTTTTCTGTGACGTGCACCCATAAAATCCCACGGTGGCCCGGGAGGCTACCGAACACCGATAGGCTGGTAACGTGAAGGTTCTTCTCGTTGGCAACGGGGGTCGCGAACACGCGATCGCCCGCGCGCTTGTACGAACATCCACCCCCGAGCATCCCGTGGAGCTTGTCATCCAGGCGGGTAATCCCGCCCTGGAACAGCTGGGTCGCTCCCTGACCATGGATCCCCTGGATCCGAAGGACGTCGTCCGTCGCGCCACGTCTGAGAACGTCGATCTCGTGGTTGTCGGTCCGGAGGCCCCGCTCGTCGCGGGCGTCGCGGATGCGGTCCTGGACTACGGGATTCCCGTTTTCGGCCCGACGAAGGACGCGGCGCGTCTCGAGGCGTCGAAGTCTTTCGCGAAGCAGGTCATGGCCGATGCCGGCGTGGCCACGGCTCGCTCCTTCACGTGCACCACGATGGACGAGGTCGAGGCCGCGTTCGACGATCTGGGTGCCCCCTACGTCGTGAAGGATGATGCGCTTGCCGCGGGCAAGGGCGTCGTCGTGACCACTGACCGCGCCCATGCCTCGCGGCACGCGCGTGCCTGCCTGTCGCGCGACGGGGGAGCGGTCGTCATCGAGGATTTCCTCGACGGCCCCGAGGTCTCTCTGTTCTGCTTCGCTGACGGCGCCACCGTTGTCCCGCTCCAGCCCGCGCAGGACTTCAAGCGCGTCGGCGACGGCAACGAAGGACCGAACACCGGCGGCATGGGTGCCTACAGCCCGCTCCCGTGGCTGCCCGAGGAAGCCACGCGCCGCATCGTCGACGAGGTCGCGCAGCCGGTCATCACCGAGATGGCGCGTCGCGGCACCCCCTTCCGTGGCCTCCTGTACTGCGGCCTCGCGATGACCTCGAAGGGCATTCGCGTCGTCGAGTTCAACGTGCGTTTCGGCGACCCGGAGACCCAGGCGGTCCTCGAACGCCTCGATTCCGCGCTGGCCCCCATCCTGTACGCGGCCGCGACCGGCACTCTCGCCAAGGTCCCCGCACCCGTCTGGAGCGAAGACGCCGCTGTCACGGTCGTCATGGCCTCGGGAGGTTACCCGGGGCCCGCGGATACCGGACATGAGATCACGGGTATCGATGCCGCCGAGGAGCTCGAGGGCGTCCACGTCATCCACGCCGGCACCTCCGAGGAGATCACCGATGACCCGGCCGACGTCGCAGCCGGATGCTGCGGCTTCGAACCGACCTACGCGCTGGTGAACTCCGGCGGCCGAGTCCTGGACGTCGTCGCCCGCGCGGCCACCCTTGACGAGGCCCGGGCACTGGCATACCGCGCGGTGGACCTCATCCACTTCGACGGGGAACACCACCGCAGCGACATCGCGACGTGGCCCGCCGACCTGGCCGTCACCCTCGACTGACAACCCACTGAGGAGCACCATGACCGCCACCCTTCACGGCTGGACCCCGCTGAGCGCGGGCAAGGTTCGCGACATATACGCTCCCGACGAGGCCGTGGTCGGCCCCGCGACGCAGACCGCCACCCCGGCGGGTCGTCCGCGCCACGCGAAGGCGGGTCCGGAGGCGCTCCTCATGGTCACCTCTGATCGCATTAGCGCCTACGACTACGTGCTGCCCACGCTCATTCCCGGCAAGGGCGCCGTCCTTAACCAGCTCGCCATCTGGTGGATGGGGCAGCTGCGTCACGTCGTGGAAAACCACCTGCTGGCTGTTGGAGCGAAGGCCCCGGCCGAGGCCTCGCGCGCCCTGGAAGGCGCGCAACCCACGCGCTTCGAGGTGCCCGCGCAGGTGGACGGGCGTGCGGTCGTGTGCCGCAGCCTGCACATGATCCCCATCGAGTGCGTCGTGCGCGGCTACCTGAGCGGCTCCGGCCTGGCCGAGTATCGCCAGAGCGGCTCCGTGTGCGGCATCAATCTGCCCGACGGGCTGACCGAGGCCTCTCGCCTTGAGGAGCCGATCTTCACCCCCGCCGCGAAGGCAGAGGTCGGCGAGCACGACGAGAACATTACCTTCGAGCAGACCGTCGAGCGCGTCGGTGAGGAGCTCGCGGTAGCGATCCGCGACCTGTCGATCGCTCTGTATCGGGCCGCCCGCGACATCGCAGCGCAGCGCGGCATCATCATCGCGGATACCAAGTTCGAGTTCGGCATCGACGTAACCACCGGCGCGCTCGTGCTGGCGGACGAGATCCTGACGCCGGACTCCTCGCGCTTCTGGCCAGCCGAGCAGTGGGTCGAGGGGCAGGTCACCCCCAGCTTCGACAAGCAGTACGTGCGCGACTGGCTGGTCTCCCACGAAGCCGGCTGGGACCGTGCATCGGGCGACAACCCGCCCGCCCTGCCCGACTCCGTGGCAGCCGCGACCGCCGCGCGTTACGTCGAGGCCTACCGCCGACTCACCGGGTCGGACCCCATCCTGTAAGCAAACGTGCCCGCCGGGCAAGGTGCGCGGCGGGATCCTCACCAACAACACAAGGAGGAACGCCGTGGGGCGAATCATCGTGGAAGTGATGCCGAAGCCTGAGATCCTGGATCCGCAGGGTAAGGCTGTCGGTTCGGCGCTACCCAGGCTCGGAATCACGAGCTTTACCGCCGTGCGCCAGGGTAAGTGCTTCCACCTGAGCGTGGACGGTCCCGTCACCGACGAGCTCCTGGACCAGGCCCGCAAGGCAGCCGAAGAGGTCCTGTCCAACCCGATCATTGAGGACGTCGTGCGCGTCGAGGCCATCGACGAGGCCGACGCCCGTTACGCGGGAGGCGTGCAGTGAGGCGCGTCGGAGTTGTCACCTTCCCCGGCACCCTCGACGACCGTGACGCCGCCCGCGCGGTTGAAATCGCTGGAGCCGAGGCCGTATCCCTGTGGCACAAGGACGCCGACCTGCGCGGCGTCGACGCGGTCGTTATCCCCGGTGGCTTCTCCTACGGCGACTACCTGCGCTGCGGCGCGATCGCGGCGACCGCTCCCGTCATGAGCGAGATCGTGCGTGAAGCCGGACGAGGCCTACCCGTCCTGGGCATCTGCAACGGCTTTCAGGTGCTGTGCGAGTCGCACCTGCTGCCCGGCGCGCTCATCCGTAACGATCACCAGAAGTTCCTGTGTCGCGACCAGGTGCTGCGCATCGAGAACGCGGACACCGCGTGGACGCGCGCGTACAGCGCCGGCGAGACCATCACGGTCCCCCTCAAGAACGGCGAAGGTAACTTCCAGGCGTCCCCCGCCGAGCTTGAACGCCTCGAAGGCGAAGGGCGCGTCGTGTTCCGCTACGTCGACGTCAACCCCAACGGCAGCGCGGGCGACATCGCGGGCGTCACCAACGCCGCGGGGAACGTCGTCGGCCTGATGCCCCACCCCGAGCACGCGACCGAGGTCGGTTTCGGCCCCCTCGCCCTCGGCCCCGACGGTGCGAGCCACCACGGCGGCACCGACGGCCTGGGAATCTTCCGTTCCGTCCTCGCATCCCTCGTCGGCTGACGACGCCACGGCACCCTCTCCGCGAGGGAGCCCCGGCTTCGTCCCAGACCTTTCGAATGGAAAAACGAATGACCTCCGAATTCACCCGCGAGCTGCCCGACACCGTCGAGAACGCCGCCGCGACCCCCGGCCAGGACATGCCCTGGAAGGAACTCGGCCTCAAAGAGGACGAATACCAGCGCATCTGCGACATCCTCGGGCGCCGACCCACCAACGCCGAGCTCGCCATGTACTCCGTCATGTGGTCCGAGCACTGCTCCTACAAGTCCTCCAAGAAGCACCTCGCCGAGCAATTCGGCGCGCGCACGACCGAAGCCATGAGGAAGAACCTCCTCGTCGGCATGGGCCAGAACGCCGGCGTGGTCGACATCGGCGGCGGTTGGGCCGTGACCTTCAAGGTCGAGTCCCACAACCACCCGTCCTTCGTCGAGCCCTACCAGGGTGCGGCCACCGGCGTGGGCGGCATCGTCCGCGACATCATTTCCATGGGAGCGCGTCCGATCGCCGTCATGGACCAGCTGCGCTTCGGTGCGGTCGACCACCCCGACACTGCGCGCGTCGTCCACGGCGTCGTCTCCGGCGTCGGCGGCTACGGCAACTGCCTGGGCCTGCCTAACGTCGGCGGTGAAACTGAGTTCGACCCCTCCTACCAGGGCAACCCCCTCGTCAACGCACTGTGCATCGGCAAGCTACGCCACGACGACATCCATCTGGCCAACGCGACCGGCGAAGGCAACCTTGTCGTCCTCTTCGGCGCGCGCACCGGAGGCGACGGCATCGGCGGTGCCTCCATCCTCGCCTCCGAGACCTTCGAAGACGGCATGCCCGCCAAGCGCCCCTCCGTCCAGGTGGGCGACCCCTTCATGGAGAAGGTCCTCATCGAGTGCTGTCTCGACCTGTTCGAGGCCGGTGTCGTCCAGGGCATCCAGGACCTCGGCGCGGCCGGCATCTCGTGCGCGACCTCCGAGCTGGCTTCCAACGGCGACTCCGGCATGCACGTGGACCTTGAGAACGTTCTCCTGCGCGACCCCACGCTCACCGCGGGCGAGATCCTCATGAGCGAGTCTCAGGAACGCATGATGGCGATCGTGACGCCACAGGATCGCGAGCGCTTCTTCGAGATCATCGACAAGTGGGACGTCGAGGCCGCGGTCATCGGTCACCTGACCGGCGACGGCCGCCTGACCATCGACCATCACGGCCACCGCATCGTCGACGTGGACCCGAAGACCGTCGCCCACGAGGGCCCCGTCTATGACCGCCCCTACGCGCGTCCCGCGTGGCAGGATGAGCTGCAGGCCGCCACCTCCGAGGAGCTTACGCGTCCCGCCACGCGCGAGGAGCTCATCGCCGACGTGAAGGCCGTTCTGTCCGACATCAACCAGGCCTCCAAGTCCTGGGTGACCGACCAGTACGACCGCTACGTGCAGGGCAACACCGCCCTGGCCCAGCCCGACGACGCGGGTGTCATCCGTATCGACGAGGAAAGCGGGCTCGGCGTGGCTCTCTCGACGGACGCGAACGGCTGGTACACCAAGCTCGACCCGGCAGCGGGTGCCCGCCAGGCCCTCGCCGAGTCGTACCGCAACGTCGCTGTTGTCGGCGCCGAACCCGTTGCCATCACGGACTGCCTGAACTTCGGCAACCCCGAAGACACGGACGCCATGTGGCAGCTGGTGACCGCCATGACCGCGCTCGCGGACGGCTGCATCGAGCTCGAGATCCCCGTGACCGGCGGCAACGTGTCGCTGTACAACTCGTCCGGCACCGAGAAGGGCCTGCCGAACTCGTCGATCAACCCGACGCCCGTCATCGGCATGCTCGGCATCCTCCCCGACGTCACGCGCGCCAACCCCTCCGGCTTCACCGAAGAGGGCCTCGCCGTCATCCTCCTGGGCACCACCCGCGAGGAGTTCGACGGGTCCGCGTGGGCGCGCATCACCCGCTCGCACCTCGGTGGCCTGCCGCCCGAGGTCGACCTGAAGGCCGAGGTCGCCCTCGGTAACGTCGTGCGTGCGCTGAGTGCCGTTGACGGACCGGATGGTCGACCCCTCGTGCGCGCCGCGCACGACCTGTCCAACGGTGGCCTCGTGCAGTCCCTTGTGGACTCCGCGCTGCGCTTCGGTATCGGCGGCGTCTTCGACGTGGCCGGGGCTGCCCGCCGCGACTGTGTCGGAGACCACGAGATGCTCCTGTCCGAGTCCCAGGCCCGCGCCTTCGTCGCGGTGCCCGAGGCGGCCGTCAAGGCAGTGTTTGCGGCCGCGGAGGCTGAGGGCGTGGACGCCGTGCGCATCGGCACGACGGGGGGCGACATGCTCGCGATCAGCGGCGTCGACCTGCTTGCCGCCGAAGGAGAGGGCTGCGGCTGGATCGCGGACCTCGACGAGCTGCGCGAGCTGAGCGAAACCGGACGCACGTACTTCTGAGTTGTCGCCTCCGAGTTCTAGCGTCTAGGGGCGCGGGCCTGCGGACCCGCGCCCCTGCGTTATGCCCCGTGGGACGCGCTCCTGTGCGGTGCCTGTTGTACGGAAGTGCTTTGCCTCGCCTGCTGTATCCAGGGGGTTGTTGCTATGTGGGTGTTCCTGTTCCTGGAGGGACCGGTGGCCCGCGAGTCTCGACGACCTCGCTTCGGTCGGCACCGCGTCTCGAAGCCCGCCCTGGCCTCTGGGTCCTCCTTGGCCCTCCGCAGCGGTCGCGCCGCTTTGCTGATGCGTGTAGGGTCCGTCGTCTCCTGCCCGGTCCCAGCCCCGTCTCCGAGCGCCGTGACAGCGGCCGGGTACCGCAGTTCACGCGGCCTATGTGGTGCCCTCTGATGAGGTGGGACATCGTGTTGTAGATAAGAAGTGCTGTTCCGGATAGGAGAGGCGCATGTGGATAGGTTGTTTTCCTATCCAGGGCGCCTCAGCCGATCCAGAACGCCCAACGTATCCAGTTTGTTGTTTCCTATTCACGACGTTTCCGTTTCCGCTCGCGTACCTCGCTGTGTCTTCCAGACCGGCAGGGCACGCCCCGTATGCGGATAGGTTGTGACCCTGGCACGCCCCTCCGCATGGCCCGCGCTGGGTACGATCCGTATGCGGATAGGTTATGAGGATATGGATAGGTTATGAGGATGCGGATAGCTTATTAACCTATCCGCGTGTCAATAACCTATCCGCATCGTTGCAACCTATCCGCGTGTACTCAGTCTCCTCAGCCTGCATGCTCATTCGTTTGAGGGAGCTTGTGCTGTGGATTGGTTCTCGACCCGCCGGGTCCGTGCTGTCGATGGTCGCCGCTGTGGCTTCTTGGGGGCCTGGGTCAGTTGCCGTTCCCCGGTTAAGGGGGATCCGCACGACGTGAAGCTGTCGAAGGGCGTATCACCGGCGTGTCGAAGCCTTGTACGGTGCAATTTCCCCCGCGACCGGCGCTGTACAGGGACATGTGCCGGTGCCTCGTTCCCTCGTGTGGCGCAATTTCCCTCGGTTGGATAGGGGCGCAACGTGCCCTCGCGTTGTCCCGCATGGTGGGTGGGACCGACAGTAATCGCATAGAAGCAGCGTGAATGGCCCTCATGTGGACCGGGTGTGAAGCAGGAGAGGGCCTGTGAGACCCTCCGAAAGTGGCTTGTTTGGTCTCATTTTCACCAAAAGCGCACCAATCTTTGGCATACTGAGGGACGGAAATCATCCGCCGTCACAGGAGCTGTCCGTGCCTGAGCAAACCGTCCCCACTACAACTGAGCAGGCCCCGGCCTCGTCCGAGAGTGCCAACAAGCCCAGCGTTGGCCGCGTGATTGCCGCGTGGGCGGTGCATGCGTTCACCATTTCGGGGCTCGCGTGGGCAACGCTCGCGCTGTTCGCGATGCTCGACAACAACATCCCGATGATGTGGCTGTGGTTCGTCATCGCGCTCATCGTCGACGGTGTCGACGGCACCCTGGCTCGCAAGGTCGGCGTTCGTCAGGTCATCCCCTGGTTCGATGGTGCGGTCGTCGATAACCTCGTTGACTACCTGACGTGGACGTTCCTGCCCGCGCTCTTCATGGCGATGCACCTGCCCTTCGGCCCCAAGCCGATCCCGGTCATCATGATGGTGGTCATCATCGTTTCCTCCGTGTTCTGCTACGCCAATGACGGGGAAAAGTCGAACGACAACTACTTCGTGGGCTTCCCGGCGGCCTGGAACTGCGTCGCAATCGTCATGTACGTGCTCCAAACCCCCGCGTGGGTGAACATCGGGGCGACGATTTTCCTTGCGATCATGACGCTCGTCCCGCTGCACTACACCCACCCGGCGCGCGTGAAGCGCTTCCAGATCCCCAACATCCTCAGCGCTGCCGCGTGGATCGTCGCCTGCGCCTACCTGGTGATCGTCTACCCGGTCCAGCCCCTGTGGACGCTGATCCTCTTCGCAGTCGGCGGCGGCTGGTTCATGATTGCGGGCTTCATCCGCACGGCGACCGGCGAGGACAAGTAGCGCCACGCCGCCAGCGCATGCAAACGCCCCCGGGTCTTGTGCCTGGGGCGTTTGGTTCTCGGAGCAGTTGAGATACGGAGCCGGGGAGGAACGAAGGGCTCTCCTGCCTCTTGCGACGAAGCCGGGACGCAGCGCGCGCCAGCTGATGGTAGACGGGTGGCACATGGACGGCGTGGGTACCTGGGTTGAAGGTAGGTGCTCAGGGGGATGTCTGCGGTGTCTGCGGGCGCGGGACTGGACGGGCTTCGAGACGACGCGCCGAGGCAGGCTCGCGGCGCGGACGGCGAGCGGGCG
>ERZ773062.754-NODE-754-length-15508-cov-5.414612_pt1 | contig 15508 bp, 14 predicted proteins | sample MGYA00580626_ERZ773062 | MGnify/ENA primary metagenome ERZ773062 (study PRJEB29015, sample SAMEA2738003) | human oral metagenome | biome: human oral; feature: human-associated habitat; material: dental | place: China | collected 2058 ...
TTGTAGTATGATTGCCTACTAATTCCCATGTATCTGCAAAACCCATTTACAGATAGTTCCTTATTTCTAACTCGTTTCAGCATTTCAGAATCTTCTTTCGATAAATTAATGACCTTAGCGGGTCGTCCTACACTATTGCCTGTTTTTCTGCTAAATTTTCTACCTGATTCATCAACTGGCATATTTCTTATACCGTCATTAATTCTTTCAATAAGTGTAGTTCTTTCTCGTTCTGCTAAATATATTAGAAGCGGAATAACAACTACATTTACAATTTCATCTTTCTTATCATCAACCCTGTGATTTAAAAGTTCCTGATTAATTACAATTATATTAACTTTCATGTCTTTCAGTTTTGTATAAAGTTCCGTGACTTCTGTAAAGTTTCTTCCAAGTCGGTCAATATCAGTAACAATAAATGTATCATTTTCTCTAATTTTTGAAAGAAGTTTTTTAAGTTCCGCACGTTCCATATTTTTTCCACTTTGCACATCGCTATATATTTCATTGCAGTTTACATTTTCAAGTGCTGTAATTTGCCTAGTCAAATCCTGTTTTGCAGTACTGACCCTTGCATATCCGAATCTCATTTTTTCATCACACCCTTTATCATGTCAATATATCCAGCAAGGTCATCTTCTTTAAAAATACTTGCCATTTTTTTATATATTGTATTCTCATATATATCAGATTCAAATTTAACGCCTGTATTTTTTGTAATACCCATCAGAAATTTTGTTATAATCCAGTTTACATCAAGAATATCCGAGTCTTTTTCGTCCATTATAACATCTCTGTATGTGTCATAACAATTGTCAAGATATTCTATAATATCTGATGAAATCACTTCTAATTTAAATATATCCTCAAGATAGTTTACAAAGTATATTAATGAATCATATAAATTTTCATCATCAATTATGTAACCATTTATTGACCCAATAAATTCTTTTATTATTTTATGTTTCATGCAGTACCCCTTAAATAAAATGTATACTAAACCATAATTTAATTTAGTGTACATTTTATTGTATTCATTAATATATAATTATTATATTTTCTTATAAAAACTTATGTATATTAAAACAGGTGTTTTAGTGTACATAAGTTTTAGATTACATTTATGTTATAAGAATCTCCATTTTTATCTATAACATATTTATGTTTCATCATATCAAGTATTGCCCTTTTACAAAGTAGCTTATATCCATCAGCATTGTAATTAATATATTCTGATTGTAATACTTTTTCATTGTGAATTTGAATATCTAAATAATTATCAAGTTCATTTTCAACTTTAACACGTCTAACACTTTTTCTACCGCTGGATTTTGCAATATTTATAAATGTTTGTTCAATTTTAAGCTGGTTGGATTTAACTTTCACAGTATCAGCTGACTTTTTTACAATAAAACCACGTGAACCCTTTGTACGTTCGCCAATTGGCAGACCATTGCAATTATATATATATTTATCCTTTACTGTGCTAACAGCCTTTAAATTCACTTGCAATGCCTTAAAATTATTAGATTCAATCAGATTATCAACGGTTTTGTCTATAAAATATGAAATTCGTTCAAAATCTAAGGAATCCTTATCATATTGCTGAAACACAAGATTTAATATATTACTTATAAAATCAGCAGACGCAGATAAACCTCTTAAATCGCCAAAACTAGCACCTTTTGACTTACATTTAACATCGTCTTCTTTATAATAAACAGCAATATAATCATTTACGGACAGCTGTATGAATGAATCAAAAAAACTTTCTTCTAACTCGTACCCATAATAAAGTTCCCATTCTTTACAAATTGCTCTAGCATTATCCAAATACTTGGTGTCTTTTAACGTAAAGGCAATCCCATCTGTATTCAGCTGAACAATATTAACGATATTAATTAGGGATTCAGCCAAGTCCAATAACATTAACTGGCAACTCGTAGTCATTGAATAATAAACATGAGGATTATACAAAGGATTATTTTCTATTTGGTTATTTCTGTATTCTTCGTTATATTTTCCACTTGTTGCATTTATCATTAATTTATATGCCAATTGTAAGGCTACTGCATTAATATCATCCTTTTTCTTTTTCAACTTTAGACGTTCAGCTTTTAAATTTCTGTACAAATCTAAATTGAAATTAGCGATTTTTGAATACTTTTCAATAAAAGAAGGATAAAAACTAGCTACGTCGAAATTATAAACATTTTTATGAATTTCAAGCTGTGTGTCAGCACTATTTATAGTATGAAGTCCTCCAGTCCCAAAATTCACAGTAACATCTCCTAATTTAAAATCACATATTTTACTAAATATATCTTGCGTTCGCTTTTTATATATATCAAAAGCAAGTGGCGTACGTGGCTTAATTATAATAGGTCTTTCATTAATGTTGTACCACATCTCATACTTGCCATCAGTCTTAATTTCAAACATTTTAGCAGCAATTGTAGCAGGTTTTCCTGAAATAATTCTACGTATCACATCAAAGTCAACATAATCATTTCTACTTTTCATTGTACTTATAGTTAAATCCGCTGACATCAGTTTATTCTCGAAATTCCCTAAACCTTTTTCATTATTTAAACTGTGTTTTATAAGAAGATATGTTGTAAATACATCATGTTTACAATATTTAATAATGTCTTCAAGTTTCTGATTATTGTTAGAAACATTAATATTAAAAGATTCATCTTCTGTAATTACATCTAAATTCAAATGATACTCAATATCTTTTAAACTTAAATTATTATTAAGATTACACTCATTTCTTATATCGAGTGAATAAAAAAAGGTCTTATTATAATTTGGCAGCTCTTTATTTTCTATTATACTATCACTATATTTTTTTAATTTACTTAAATCACATTTTTTTACATTAGGATAACGTGCATTTGTTCCTGCAATAAACCTAATAATCTTATTATCGTATGAACTGTTATTAAATCCAATAAATAAATTGTCTTCTAGTATGGCTCTTAATTTACATTCCCAGTCTTGCATACGAGAATCAATCCAAATACACTTAAAATTATCCTCACAATCTGAATTAAACTCTAAATTTTTATTTACATCAGCCAACACAATTAAAAAATAATCATTATATACCTCAATATCTCCAACATAAATATTTTTAAATTCAAAGTTATCATATTTAGTCCTCATAATACTCCCTTTTGTAAAAAATCTGGAATGTTATTAACATTTAATAACTCAACAGATTCAATACTATGTTTCTTCATTCTATAAACATTGCTTGCAATCCTTAAAACTTCATCCGTAGTAAAATCACCATCTTTTCGCCGATAAATATTAACAGCCTCATCTGATGTCAAATAATTAACATATTCACAAAATTGCATAGTATCTGTAATAATATTATTATCAATTAAAAATAAAAGCATATTACGCACACCCGTATTTCGATTACCACTATTTTTATCTATAATTTTAGTTAATATATATGTCCAAGGCTTATATAACCTGTTAGTAGATGTAGTCAATACATTTTTTAATTGAACATTTTGATTTAAAGTACGCTCAATCTTAACTCGTTCAATAGGACTTATCAAATCCTTTAATTCATTGATTAAACCAATCAATACAGAATACGGTATTTTATATTCTGCGCGATGTATACACATAACACGTCGTTTATCATTATACTTTGTATTAAAACTTAATGGACACCTAAATCGGCTAGACAAGTTTATAGTTTCATCAATACTTGTACCAATTCTATTTGCTATAAGAGAAAATATTATTTTAACTTTATTAAACAAATCTATATCAATATCATAGTCATCAGATATTATATAAATATGTAAACCACCACCACTATAACAAATATTCGTATATTCTAATATTTCTAATTGACTTAAAATACGTTTTAAAGGCTCAAGTTTATCAAAATCAAACCTGTCAATGTCAATCATTATATTTCGTGTTACTGTAGCTAAGCGATTCATCGCAGGATAATAGAGTAATGTATAATTATTTCTAGTTGCAACTTTAACAATATCTAAAATATCCTGTGGTGTATTAAGTTTTGAAATACTCATTGTTTTTATATCACAATCAACATTACTTTCCATAAGTGCTTGTGTTGCAAATGAAAAATGATAATCTTTACTTATTATACCAGCATTTGAATTATATTCCATAAGTTCCAGTAACAAATCAAAGGTATCATTTACGTAATTATCACTATTATATATATTGTTCATTATATTTACCTCAAATTCATAGTATAGTGTTTCGAGTGCAGGGACTTGTCCCGTAACGAGCTATTGGACAGCATTGGACAATAGCTCGGATTGGAAAAAGCTACACGTTATATTTTAATTCATAAAATCATTTGAATCATTCTGAATTACAGAATCATCAATATTATTTTGAGATTTAACAGAAGCAGGCGATTGTGTATCATCTCCAGCTAGACTACCACTAATTATATCAGATAATTCTAATCTTACGTCAGATAATATATCTAATTTTTTCGATTGTAAATGTTCTAACTCAATAAGATCTTCTTCAGACATCCTAATTATCTGACTAAAATGTTTCAATATATATTTTACATCATACACATTATAATTATTGTTTCGTTCAATAATACCTTCTAAATCAGCAATATCTGTTTTGTTTTTGACAGATTCAAGTCTTAAACGTACTAATAACTCATTTAAAAAATCAATATTAAACTTAATGCCGAAACTGAACTTTTTCCTAACTAATGTAACATTCTTAGCTTTATGTGCATTTGTAGTCGACAAATCAAGATTATTATATATCATAGAATCCTTATTAAAATCACGGAATCGTCGTAAATACATTTGCAACGTATCTTTCTTAACCTCACTAAAATCCATACTCATTTTAGAATTTACTGCAATTTGCATTACTTTACTTAGGTCAACTTGATTTAAAATACCAAATTTATCAATTTGAATAATTGTATCTACTCCACCAATATTTGTAACACTTTCAGTAAACTCTCTAAACGTCTTAGGATTATATTTCTTAGCCAAATTCGTATATATTCTCGCTGATGAATCTGATTTAAAAACACCATGTTCAGCTTGAAATAAAAATCCATCATATAAACCACACAACGTAGATGTAATATCATATTCCAAAAAAGATTCAGCACCATGAACATCTTCTGGAAATTTAATTTTTATAGGTCTATCATTTACATAAAATACAACAATACGCTCCTTAAGACCGCCATCAAATTTAATTTTTAGCATTTCTTCTCCGACATAAAGTCCCTTAGCATTTATTTCAATTGTAACTCTATCCTTAAATTTTTCTTCTACCGTTGAAAAAGTACGTTCAATAGCCCTTTTTATAGCAGCATTATCATTATATTCTTTTACTGAAAACTCAGCCTTATAAACAGTCTGATATTTTTCAACCTCTCTAGTAGAAAACTTTTCAGCATAATGTTCAAGTGCAAAATCAGCCGCAAGTGTATTCTCAACTTGTAAAGAATCTAACTTTCTTATAGCATTTAATAAAAGAGATTTACCTTCGCCGTTAGGACCGAGTATTATAATAGCAGTTTGTGTATCTATATCATGCTGAAATAAATTTAAAATACAAGCACAGAATAAACCATAAACATTAGTATCTAAACTACCAGTGGAGGTCAAACCATATTTAATTTTATTCCTAAAATAAACACTAAGCATATTATTATAAGTTTTATAATTTTCATCAAACTTAACCTTATCAAAAATACCTTTAAACTTTCTAAATGTAATAATTCTTTCACTATATAAATTTTCACAGAAGATAAATTCACCCGTAGTTTTAGGCATTATAATTGTACCATTGTCAACAACAAATGCAGTATAACCTAAAACATTTCTCAATTTGAATAAAGAATTCTTATCCATAGCATCCTGTTTTATAAATTTACGAATAAGTTTCATAGTCTCATAGACAAACTTGTCATCTTCTCGACCACTTGTTTCACTAAAAGACACCAACTTCAAAATTTTAATAGTAAGCCAATTCAATTTTCCTTCTATATCGAAATATCTATAACAATTATCAATAGTACTATAAACATAAATTATATTATCATTAATACTATCATCAGTATTTTGATGTAAAGCAGCTTGCTTTAAATCACCAGTGTTTCTTAAAAGATGTAAAAACAAATAACCTAAATAATATTTATTTATTGTAAGAGGTCTTCCTTTTGTATAAGAACCCATATCAATCCTAGCGTCCTTCATAACATCTTTGGTATCAATTTCAATATTACCCAATTCAGTTAACATTTTATGAAGATATTTAAATGAATCGGTTCCATAATCTTTAATAACCATTTCCATAATATCAGACAGATTCATATAACTTATACGTTGATTTAGAATCTTTTTACCAGAAGCAGTATAACCAAGCAATGTCAATTGTTCCAACGACTTCGGTTCATTACTATGAATATTTTTTAAATGTATAATATTCTGTATATACTTTTGTATCATTATAGAAAGGGTAAAGTATTGAACAAAAATGCCACATTCATTATTAAAATGATTTAAAAACATTCGTATATCTTTTAAACTTAAACCATATCGGTTTATAGTTAATTTATTACAATGCTCACAATGATTTGCTTTCAAAACTTTTTCATCATTCTTTAATAATGAAGCTTTATGATTCATCAATTCATTCAATTTGTTTTTTAAATCAGTAACATTACCATTTAAAGAACTCTTTCTACGATTATCAGTATTACCAGCAAATTCGTTTTCAGCAGTATCCAATTTAGACTTACAATCAAATATTTCATTATCAACACTATCTAAAATCATTTTCTTAAAATCACTATAATGAATATATTTCAAATTTTTATATAACGTCTCAAGCTCATCATAAGAAAAATCTTCAAAACCATAAACACAACCGTAATTTATAATATTCATTGTATCATAAGGTTTTGGGTCATATTCAATATTATCCCCAACTTTCTTACAAGGCTTATACCTTTCAAGATAGTCATATATAAATTTTAAATAATCCTTTATTATTAAATCAGATAATGTTATATCAAATTTACGATAACTATCAGTAAATCCAAAATATTCATTATTACGATCCGCTTCCATCTTATCAGTTTTAATCAATAATTCTATACACTCTTGCATAAAAGGTGTTTTATAAATCGACTCTATAAGCTTCAATTGTAATTCCAACTTATTCTGATATTGCGATTTTTCAAAAAAATTAGATAACTTTTTAGCACCAATTTCATCCATTAAATTATTAAAGTCATTCTCATCAGAAATAACTTTAAAATTTTTTTTAAATTTTTTTACATTTTTAAATTCCATAAAAGTCCTTCCCTAATATGGATAAAACGAGACTTTACAAAATCAATAAAGTATGTTAAAATAACAATATAAAATATTATTAAAATTAATTTTATTAATTCTACAAAAAAAACAAAGTCCAAATACGTGTTGCCAGCACGTATTTTTTTTATCCAAATTAATTACTATTATTCAACTTTATAACATTTTTTTATATATCGACGTACCTTTTGGTCAATACTTTTATCTTTTCTAACAGCAGTTAAATATTTATAAACAGTTGGAATCGAAAGACCAACATCAATTGCTAATTCAGTAACAGGTTTATACTCACGCTTATCATAAAGTTCAGACATAATATCAGCTAATTTTCTCAACAATTCAACTTTATATTTACTCCTTCCATTTAAAATAACATTCATTCTAACAACCTCTCAAATATAAATTATTTACTTCTTTGGTTGAAGTATACATCACAAATAGAAAAAAGTCAAGAAATTTTTCAAAAAAATATAAAAATAATTTAAAATATATTTTAAATTTTAGAATAGGTTAAAATACTTATAAATAAAAGACTTATAAACACTAATAAAAACAAGTTTAAATGTAGATTTAGTTAATTTTTTATGGTATAAATCAAAAAAAAAAGAAGATTTATAAATAAAATAAAGTACTTAACAAAGAAACCCCCGGGGGTTTCTCATTTATTTATAAAAATACCAAAAACTTTTTAAAAATACCAAAATATAACTTAAAACTTTGGTACAATCTAACCCTTTAAATACGCCTATTTCAGCAAAAAGTACCAAAATATAATTTAAAACTTTGGTATAATCTAACCCTTTAAATACGCCTATTTCAGCAAAAAGTACCAAAATATATCAATATCTTATAACTCACAGTTTCAAAAAAAATATAAAATTATAATCAATGTATCTTTATAACATAAATAAAAAAAATATATACCATTTTTATAAATGAATTTTATAAAATAATGGTTTTGATTGTCTTAAAACTTTGGTATTTTCTTTAAATTACCTATAAATACTGGGTTAGATTGTACCAAAGTTACTTTTATCGATTTTGGTAGATATTGTTTAAATTACTATAAATATTATATTTTGACGTACCATAATTTTTTTGGTATTTTTATAAATTTTGGTACTTTTTTTGAACTGTTCATAAAATTATAAAAAAACCTACTGGAGTAAGTACAGTCCAGTAGGCAAAAGGTAGGACAATGAGATAATGAATTTTGACTAGTTTTGACTGTTAAATATCAAAAAAAGAATGATAATAACTGTCACGACAGTCCAATCCCAGCTCATCATTGTAACCACCTCCAGTCTGTGGTAAATTGTCTTAAAAGGCTTTGCGAACCTTTTTTCGACAAATATCATTATATCATAAAAAATAGCCCTACTCAATAAAGAATAGGACTTTTCGCAAATTTTATAATATTTACCACAAACTGGTTTTATTTTATGTTATTATATCATTTTTTGTTTGTTTTTTCAATATATATTTTTGTATTAATTTTTTTATATTTAAACCAAAAATACTTCTTTTTTATTAACTCGATAATCACTTATATCCTTTTCTGCACGAATATAAAAATAATTTTCAAGTCTTTTTAAGGCCTCTTATTTTGATACTGATTTTTTAAACTTTTTTGTACATACTAAAAAGAGAGATGACTATTCAAAATCATCTCTCTTCCCAAATTTTACATTACTATATTTAATTTCCCAAGAACTTTTAACTTTTTTTATAATAAAAAATATTAAACCGCCCTTTTAAAGGGCGGTTTTGAATTTATTAATAAGGAATTTATTAATAAATTTTAACTAATATGTATTATAAATTATAATACAATTAAAATATTTTTACTGAAAAAAATATCAGTTAATACTAATATAATTTTTTACTAAAACTTTCTTATTAATATTTCTCCTTAAAAAAAATTTGTCTATTTTGATTTAGTAATTGCTCCAAGTATCCAAATTAAAATACAAGCTCCTACTACAGCTACTAAAACACTATGCAAATTTAATCCTGTTACTTTTTGATGTCCAAAAAAATTAAAAACTATTCCACCAATAAAAGCACCAATAATTCCTGTAAATATATTAGCCATTATTCCCATTGATCCATTTTTATTCATTATTATACTAGCTATCCAACCAGAAAGAGCACCAAGTACTAACCAAGCTATTATTCCCATAATTTCCTCCTAACTTTTTTCTTTTTAAAGATTTTTTTTAATACATCCCGACAATCTAAAACAATATTTGCTATACTTATAAAACCATTAACATTTTTTTTAATACCAGTAGTTTTTTCAATAAAATTGTTAGCAATAAATTTACTTGATTCTGCAACACTAGAAGAAACATTTTTAATATTTTCTAAAGTCGTAGATACATTACTAGAAGTATCAACAATATCTTTTTTAGAAACCTTTAGTATGTTATTAACATCTTCCACTAATACATTTATTTTTTCTAAATTATTATTAGTATTTTCTAATATTTTTTCACTATTTTTTACTAAATTAGGAATTTCAGTAATACTTTTTTCTAATTGTTCTTTATTTTTTTGTAGGAGAGAATTTATTTTTGAAATAACAGAAATAAGTTTTATTAATGTTATAAAAAATAATATACAAAGTATTGTAATCGAAACACTTAGAAGAATTTTCAAAATTAAATCTAAATTTATAGTTATCATATTTCCTCCTAGTTTCTTACTATTTTTTTATTTTTTCTTTTACATCTTCAGCTTTATCTTTAACTTTTTCTTTTACATCTTCAGCTTTATCTTTAACTTTTTCTTTTACATCTTCAGCTTTATCTTTAACTTTTTCTCCTACATCTTCAGCTTTATCTTTAACTTTTTCTTTTACATCTTCAGCTTTATCTTTAACTTTTTCTCCTACATCTTCAGTTTTATCTTTAACTTTTTCTCCTACATCTTCAGTTTTATCTTTAACTTTTTCTTTTACATCTTCAGCTTTATCTTTAACTTTTTCCACTACATCTTCAGCTTTATCTATAACTTTTTCTTTTACATCTTCAGCTTTATCTTTAATATAATTTTTTGCGTTATTAAGATTTTCACCTATATAATTAAGTCCTTCTTTAGTCACATTTGAAATATCTTTTCTAGTTTCTTTTCCTGGTTTTTTAGCAAATAATAAACCTAGTGTAAATCCAGCACCTATACTACCGAGAAATTTCAATGAATCAACTATTCTTTCATTTCTAATTGCTTTTTCTCTTTCAATACGTTTTTTTTCAATGTAATTTATTAATCCCATATTATTGCCTCCTAAAGTTATTATTTCATAAAATATTAAAGAAATCTAAGATTATCTTTAATTATATTATATCCTATTTTTTTACAATATACAAGTAAATATTTATTATTTTAAAAAAAAATATTTACTTTTTGTATATATTTTAGTGTTATTTATTAGACAAAATCTTTTGTCTTTCCTCATATTTTTCAATATTAATTTTATAATTTTTGAGTTTTTTATATATTTTTTTAACTGTTATCTTTTGTGTAGCTTGAGTAGAATATTATAATAATTATTTTAGAATACTTAAATATATTTATTAAAAAAAAGAGGTTTAACCTCTCTTTTTTTTACCACTTGTTCATATAATCAAAATCTTTTACATCGTTTCTAAAGCCGTTTAAAGCCTCAATATCGAGTTCTCCTGTATAGGCGTACTCTTCCATAGCCATAACCAAATCAAGCCCAAAATCAGCGTCTATGACGTTTCTAGCCACATCTTTTGCCTTATCCTCATTATATCCTTTTTTATCAATTAAATATTTGCTTATGTCCTTTTCAGCTCTCACATAAAAATAGCTTTCAAGCCTATTTAATCCCTCCAGCTTTGATAAGGACTTTTTAAGATCATCATTCTTAGACTGTAGCCTGTCATTCTCAAGGCTTTTCATTTCCAATTCCTTTAATATCTTTTCCTTTTCCTTTATTTCCAAATCAAGCCTTTTAACCCTTTCAAGCTGATTCCTGTTCTCATTGATTATCCTGTTCTGTTCATTGATTTTGATTATATTCTCATCATATTCCTTTTTCTGACTGGCAACGAGATTTTTATTATTATCTATTGCCTTATTATGTTTTTCAAGAGTTTCAAGCCTTTTACCAATAGTTTCATTGATTCCAGCAAGTTTCTCGCTTTTCTCTGATATTTCAGAATCCATTGAATTTAGCCTGTCCTGTTTAATCAAATAGCTTTGATTAACTTCCTTTATCTTAGATGTAACTAGGTTATTGTCAAATGTTCCAAGAGCGTCAATGAAGTTATTATTGTCAAGAAATCTCTCAAGCTTGTAGAATTGGCTGTTATATTTTTCTGTAACCCTGCTGTTTATTTCAGTTTCAAAATCCTTTAATTTGCTATTATACTTGCTTATAAGCTCATTTGCTTTGTCCTCTTTGGCTGTAACAAGATTATATTTCTCATTTACAGCAGATTCCTTTAAATTTATCTGCTCTTCACGTTTTTTCAGACTGTATTCCTTGATTTCATATTCTTTTCTTATTTTATTGTTATCCTCTAAACTTTTAAAGAAATTATCATTGCTGTCTATAATTTTCTTAAATCGCTCACTCCTGCCTGTCAAGTTCCTGTTGTCTGATTCCACTTCTGATAAGCGTTTCTCAAGATTCCTGTACTCCTCGTATGTATGCCTTAATCTTGATTCCAGATTTATTTTATCATTAATCGCATCTATTCCTGTCTTTTTTAGCCACTCAATATTGCTTTTCATGTCCTGCATTGCATTGTCAACTGATTCCCTGTTATATGCACCTGTAAAATTCCTTTTTATTTCATAGCTGGATTCAATACTGCTTATGCTCTTTATGTTTTCAATATCCTTGTCTGCTGGATTTACTGGAACTCTTTGGATGTCCTTGAATATTTCAATGTCCTTTTCATATTTCACATTGTCATAAAATTTCCTTGCAATATGAATATGTCCCTTGTCTATCTTTTTTAAGCTGTCCTTTGTCCATTCAAAAGCCCTGTCCTGCAACTTTTTAAAATCAGATTGACCCCCTAAGCCCATTTCTGATTTTGATATTGTAATTTTCCCAGCATTCCTCTTTGGAGATTTTCCCCAGCCGTTATTTTCAGCTTTTTCTCTCCACTCACGATATTTTTCCCCCATTAATATCAAAATATCCTTGTTGTCTTCTGTAAAAATGCTCGTGTCCCCTTCATGATACATTTTTAAAAACTCTCTTGTCGGAGGAAGTTTATCAAATTCTTTTGGATCAACTTCCTTTTTTAATTCCTGCCTTGCTTTCTTGGAACATTCCTTTTGCAAGTATGATTCAAGCTCCTTATCTGATTTTTCCTTATCCACAACCGATGTCTTTGGTATAAATGTTAAATGTAAATGCGGTTCAGATTCGTCAAAATGTATAACGGAATCCAGTATTGAATCTTCAGTAATTCCATAGTCCTTGATAAAATGCTCCTGCTGATTCTTAAAAACATTTATATAGTCGTCCTTTGTAAAATCCTTTAAGTCTTCAGAATCCGTCGCATTTAATTTTATAACAGCTGCAAGTACAACACCTGTATCTTTATTTAATTTCAAATTATTCTCTTCTATAACCTTGTCAACACGTCTTATATATGTGTCATCGGACTTAATCAATATTACATTGTCCGTTGTCCTTGACTTGTCAATATTTTTATTCTTGTAGTCATCGTGCTTTCTCTTTAAATGCTCTTCCAGTTTCTTTAAACGTGTGCCATTCCTAGAATATGTCTTTATATTTACCAGTCCGTGTACCATAATTACCACCACCTCTGTTTTTCCAATCCGAGCTATTGTCCAATGCTGTCCAATAGCTCGTTACGGGACAAGTCCCTGCACTCGAAACATATTATCAGAATTTATCCCCATTATCTTCATTATCTGAGTTTGCATTAAATCCACTATCCTCATTGTTGGATTGTTCTTTAAATGCCCTGCTGATATATTCAAACTGCTTTTGAATTGTATCAAAATTTTCTTTATCTGCCTTAATCTTTACCAAGTTTTCTCTAGCTGATTTTATACGTTCCTCAATCTTTTTCATCTCCTCATCTAAATTCCCTTGAATCGTATAAACATCTTTCATACTCTCTTTCAATTCATCATAGTTTTGAGAACTTTCATCAGCATAAAATCTTTTAAGACTGTTCCTAATATTAACTATAACAATTCTTTTATTTAGTGCTTTATTCATAATAATACCTCCATTTTTTTGATTTCTTATATTATATCATATCCGTAATTTTGAGCCTTATAAAATCAAAATTCAAATATATTACCAGTCATGACTGATGATATATTTGAATTTTTTAAATATTATGTTATACTTTATATAACATATAGTATAATTAAGAGAGTGAGACGATTTTATGAAGAAAATTGCAATTGTAAATAATAAAGGTGGTTGCGGTAAGACTACAACTGTATTTAATTTGGCATATTATTTTGCAAAAAAAAAGTTGAAAACATTAGTTATTGACACTGACCCTCAATTAAATTTAACATCTATAATTGGATTAAATGTAAATCAGTTACAATCGTCATTGGGCGATTATTTATTGAACAGGTTAAATACATTTAAGCCTGAAGTAATAAACGAAAATTTTCATTTATTAAGTGCAGGCTTAGACGCTGAATCTGATATGGAAATGCTGAAGAGTCAGGGTGTTTATTATTATCAGCGCTTAAATGATTTTTTAGAAACATTATCTAATTATTATGATGTTGTAATAATTGATACTGCACCTGCATTTAATGCTTATACAACGTCTTCTATTTATGCAGCTAGTGTGTATTCGATTGTGCTTCCTGGTATAATTGAGCTGTACGGATTGGATGCAACTATGGAATATACAAATGAATTAGGCAAGGATATATCTGGAGTGATATTAACAAGGCAAGAGAAGACTTCTTTATCCGAACAGATATATAATCAACTTAAAACGGATTATGATGACTACCTGTTAAAAACGATAATAAGGAAAAATGTAGCTTTATCTGAATGTATTATTACACATCAGTCTATATTTGACTATTCAAAAAGGTCTAACGGTGCAAATGATTATAAAAAATTAGCAGAAGAAATAATGAAAAGGGAGGGGATTACATGAGTAAAAATTTTGATTTGACAACAAGTAGAATTAATAGTAAAAAGCATTATAAAATAGCCAAAACTGAAAGTATTTATGATATAAATTATAATGAATTGGGAATTAGTGGAGCAGAGAAAGAACAGCTTATAAAATATGAGAGTGATATAAAATATCATAGAGAAAAAACAATGATTCATATACTTAATTACTCTAAAGCTATTTATGAAGCAAATAAGATATTTTCTAATAATAAAAATGGTACATTTGGTAAATGGCTTGAAATGTTAGGTATTGATAAGGATAGTGCAAATGTAGCAATCCGTAAATATTCATTATATTTGGAATATGAAAATAAGGGGGTGGCTAAGGCTGAAAACATTTTAACATTGCCTAATCGGGCGGTAAAAACTCTGACGGGACATAAAAAGGAGAATTTTAATGATAATGAGATTATTGAAGTTATCACATCTGATAATCCTAGTTCAAAATTAAAGGAAATTGTAGAATATAAGGATTTTGAAAAAATGTCTCATGTAGAGGAAAGAAAGGTTTATCTTCTTAGGGAACGGACAAGGAAGTTACATCTTATTGAAAAAATACGAAAAGAAGTTCTTGAGATTGAAAAAGAACTTAATTCATTAACATAAATTACATATGATGAATATAGCGGTAATTTTGAGTTTATAAGTTATGACGAATATTTAGAATTTCGTAAAACTTATTCATATGATAGATTAAAAAAACTTGAGGAAAATATGAGACTTAATCACATTGTAGAATTAAATCGAGAAGAGCAAGCTCGGGAAGAACAAGAGAAACTTGAAAATCAAGTAACCGTTACTCGTGAATGGGATTATCATAAAGCTGATTATGTTGAAAAAACACACTATAAATGTTAAATAAAATCATACTACAAATACTATAAATATTTATAGTATTTGTAGTATGATTGCCTACTAATTCCCATGTATCTGCAAAACCCATTTACAGATA
>ERZ773062.762-NODE-762-length-15367-cov-2.804924_pt1 | contig 15367 bp, 10 predicted proteins | sample MGYA00580626_ERZ773062 | MGnify/ENA primary metagenome ERZ773062 (study PRJEB29015, sample SAMEA2738003) | human oral metagenome | biome: human oral; feature: human-associated habitat; material: dental | place: China | collected 2058 ...
AGCCCTACATGGAGCGTAATTTTAACTATATTTATTCCCTTAGCCTTTATCTCTTCTAAAAGCTCCTCGGTAAAATGCAGTCCGGCAGTTGGTGCCGCAGCACTGCCGTCATTTCTGGCATATACCGTCTGGTATCTGTTCTTGTCCTTAAGCTCATGCTTTATATAAGGCGGCAGCGGCATCCTGCCTAATTTATCCAGCACCTCCTCAAATATCCCGCTGTATTTAAACTGTATAATTCGGTTTCCCCCGTCACCAATCTCGGTTACCGTTCCCTCTAAAATCCCCTCAGCGAATATAAGCTCGGTATTTTTTCTGCATTTTTTTCCGGGCTTCACCAGACATTCCCAGCTATCCTCAGAAAGACGCTTAAGCAGCAATACCTCTATTCTGGCTTTGGTATCCTTTTTAACTGCAAAAAGTCTTGCCGGGATTACCTTGGTTTCATTTAATACCAAACAGTCACCGGACTGTAAATAATTTGCAATATCGGTAAACTTCCGATGCTCAAGCTTTAGTATTTTGTTATCAGCTTCTTTATGCAGCACCAGAAGCCTTGAGAGCGAGCGTACTGCAATAGGGTCCTGAGCTATAAGCTCCTCAGGCAGCTTGTAATAAAAATCTTTTTTATTCATAAATAATTTAAACCTTTCAAGAATTGAGTTTCATGAATTACCGGCTTTCTGCCTCTGTTCCTTTTGAGGCTTCCGTCGTTGCCGATTCTGAAGTTTCTGCCGCTTCTTCAGAGTCATCACCCTCAAGCCAGATTTCAACATCATCAAGATTTACAGTTTCATGGTGTTCTCCACTCTCATCGTTTAAAACCCCCTCCTGAGAATTGCTTTCCATAAATTTCTGGTAAGCGAGAGAGACTCCTAAATCTGAAGCTACAGCTTCAGAAAGCTTTTTTCTGATTTCATTGCTGAGCTCTATAACCTCCTTTGAAGCCGAAACCTTTTCTACCACCTTCTTTTCGCCCTCAGTTAAAAGACTCATATCCTTGATTACATACTTTCCCTCATCATTTTTCACAATATAGGCAACAGTAAGCATAGGAGCATTAACCGCAGCTCTTTTAAATAAAACCTCCGTACTTATAAATACTACATAAGAATCCGGATTCAGACCGGCTGCCACATAGCAGGAGGTATTTTGAAAATCCCTGTAAAGCTTTTTTTCTTCCTTTAAAGCACTTTTAAGCTCTGCAAGTCCTTCAGTGTCGGTTCTGCCGTAAATATCATACAGCTTCGAGGCATCTCCCTCCAGCTTTGCCTTAAAATAGCTGTTTACCAGCTCGTTTATTTCAGGTACGCTGTCCTTTTGCAGACCATAGGCATAGAAATCATAGTCATCAGGATTATTCTCCGTTTTTACAGTTTCTACAGCCGCAGCAGTTTCAGAAACCGAGGCAGTTGCTTCATTTTTTTTCCTGCTTTGTGTACTTCTATCCGCTATCACTATCACTATGATAAGAATTATGGTAATCGCCGGAAGTGCCGCCACCTTTAGCTTACTGAAAATTTCAAATTCATCAAAGCCGAATAGCTTTCTATTTTTTTCAAATTTCATAAATTCTAAAAAGCGCAAAATCTGCTGACCTTAAGTCAAACAGAATAAGTCCGCTCTTTTTCTTTCTCCTTTCAAAAATTAAAATTTTATGCTATACTCTAACTGTAGTATGAAATATCAGTGCCTGTAGCGAAGCTGGAAATCGCATCAGACTCCGACTCTGAAGACCGTGGGTTCGAATCCCGCCAGGCACGCTGAAGCAGTTTATTTTTTACTTTGCTTCATTTTAAATAACGAATCCATAATAAATATCGCAAGTGCTATAGAACCTGCAATCTGCAAGGTTTCCGAAAAATAGTGATTGCTTAAGGCGCTTTGTCCTCTGATAAAATATAATACGCTTCTATAGATTGCACCTCCGGGAACAAAGGGTATCATTCCGCAGACCGAAAATACTGCCGCCGGAGCTTTCAGGCATCTGGCAAGGATATGGCTTAAAAATGCCACCACTATCATCGCCCAAAACACCTTAGTTACCTCAAGCTTAGAATACATGCCTGCTATCAGATAGGCGGCATAGCCCACTGCCCCTATCAGACCGGCAAATACGGTAAGATGCCTGGGCATATCAAGAATTACTGCAAATACCGCCACTCCTGCAAAGGCTACAGCAAATCCACGTATAAAACCAAAAGCATCAGGTATTTCAATAAAAATCATACTAATTAATCTAAACATTATATCCAACTCCCTGTAATTGCTACGGCAGTGCCCACACCCACTGCAAGTCCAAGTGCGGTTACTACAGCTTCAAGCATTCTCCCTGTGCCTGAAATATAGTCCCCATTAAATATATCTCTCATTGAATTTGAAAAAGCCACCCCCGGTACCAGGGGAGTTAAGCCTGATATTATAACAGGGTCAATATTCATGCTGATAAACACAAATCTTTTTAAGATAATCGCAGTCAAGGTCAGAAAAAAGGTAGCCAGTGCATTAACTATAAAATCATTAAAGCCTAATTTTGAAGCCCCGAAATGCATCAGTGCCAAAGCTATGCCTGCAAAAAAGGCTCCTGCACATTCTATAAGACTTCCGCTGAAAAGTATAGTAAATAAAAGTGAAGACAGCACATAAAATGAATATTTTATTAAGGGTGGATAGAGTATAAGCTTTTTTATTTCATTAAGCTCTTTATAAGCCTGCTCTATATTTATCCTTCCGGATTGGAGCTGTCTTGATATATTATTGACCAGATAAATTCTATTCAGGTTTGTTGAGCGGTCACGCACCCGGTTGGTCATAGTAACCACTCCCTCTGAGTTTGAGAGAGTAAGACTGATGCCGGTAGACATTACCATAACATTATGCTTGGCTGACGGAGCAGTATCAAGGATTCTGTCCATGGTATCTTCTATTCTGAAAATTTCAGTTCCGCTTATCAGCAGTATCTCCCCGGCAAGCATTGCGGTATTTGCAGTTTTGTTAATATTTTTCAAAATAATATTCCTTATATTGATTAATTCAGTCCCTGATATTTTACCACAAAATATATTTTAAAGGCTTATATCATAGGGTTTTTAATATTTTTTCACACTTATTTACAAATATATACGGTTTATTCGGATATTAAGTTATTAACTCCAGTGTGAACTGCCCATTGTCTAAGGCCAATGGGCTTCTTGCTTCAAATAGAGGGTTAATTTAATTCCGGAGTGTTTCTTCGGGCAATTTCCTGCCTTACCTGAGCAAGCCTGTCTCTAAGCTCAGCCGCCAGCTCAAAATTCAGCTCTGTGGCAGCCTTAAACATATTTTTCTCAAGCTCCTTTGACAGCTTAGCAAGCTCTGCATCTTCCATTGATTCGGAATCCTTTTCCCAGTCCTTGCTCTGAGCCGTGGCAGCCTTTGAAATCGCTATCAGCTCTCTGACTGCCTTCTTAATCGTAGTAGGAGTTATACCGTGAGCTTCATTATATTTTTGCTGGATTTCTCTTCTTCTATAGGTTTCATCTATTGCAGCCTGCATTGAGGCAGTAATATTATCGGCATACATTATCACATGACCGTCTACGTTTCTTGCCGCTCTGCCTATAGTCTGTATCAGAGAGGTTTCACTTCTTAAAAATCCCTCCTTATCTGCATCAAGTATAGCCACCAGCGTGATTTCAGGTATATCAAGCCCCTCTCTCAAAAGATTTATCCCCACCAGAACATCAAAAACTCCAAGCCTCATATCTCTGATAATCTCCGCTCTCTCAAGAGTGTCTATGTCAGAATGCAGATACCTTACCTTTATACCCGCTTCTCTCATATAATCAGTGAGGTCCTCCGCCATTTTTTTGGTAAGTGTAGTAATAAGCACCTTATTATTTTTTTGAGTTTCCCTATTTACTTCACTTATCAGGTCATCTATCTGGTTCTTCACCGGTCTTACACTGATTTCGGGGTCTAAAAGACCGGTGGGTCTTATTATCTGCTCCGTCCTGAAAAGCTCGTGCTCAGTTTCATATTTTGAGGGAGTTGCGGATACAAAAAGCAGCTGAGCTATCTTGGATTCAAATTCACTAAATTCCAGTGGTCTGTTGTCCAAGGCACTCGGCAGCCTGAAACCATAATTCACCAGCGTGGTCTTTCTTGAGCGGTCCCCGGCATACATGCCTCTTATCTGCGGGATTGTCATATGTGATTCATCAACTATTATTAAAAAATCCTCCGGAAAATAATCTATCAGGGTATAAGGCGGCTGCCCGGCTTTCATCCCTGTAAGATGTCTGGAGTAATTTTCTATTCCTGAGCAAAAGCCGGTTTCCCTCATCATTTCAACGTCAAAATGTGTTCTTTCGCCTATTCTCTGAGCTTCTATAAGCTGTTCTTCCGATTTAAAATAACTTACCCTGTCCTCGCATTCTTTAAGTATGTTTTCAGTAGCCGCAAGCATTTTTTCAGGGGCTACTACATAATGCGAAGCCGGAAAGACTGCCACATGTCCCAATTCTGCTATAGGATGTGCGGTAAGGGTATCTATACTTGTAATTTTCTCAACCTCCTCTCCAAAAAACTCAATCCTGTAAGCAGTCTTGGTTTCATACGCCGGGAAAATTTCAAGTGTATCGCCTCTTACTCTGAAGGTCCCTCGGCGAAAGTCTATATCGTTTCTGGTATACTGCATATCTATAAGCTTTTTAATGACCTCATCCCTGTCTTTTTCCATACCCGGCCTAAGCGATACTACCATTTCATTATAATCTATAGGGCTTCCAAGTCCATAAATGCACGACACCGAGGCTACTATGATTACATCCTTTCTTTCTGATAAAGCTGCGGTTGCCGAATGCCTCAGCCTGTCTATTTCATCATTTATAGCTGAATCCTTTTCTATATAGGTATCCGTTGAGGGTACATAAGCCTCCGGCTGGTAATAATCATAATAGGATACAAAGTATTCTACTGCATTTTCCGGAAAAAATTCCTTAAATTCTCCATAAAGCTGAGCGGCAAGGGTTTTATTATGTGCTATGACAAGTGTCGGCTTTTGAAGCTGCTGTATTATATTTGCCATTGTAAAGGTTTTTCCTGAGCCGGTTACTCCAAGCAAAGTCTGAAACTGATTTCCTGCTTTAAAGCCCTTTACTAAGGCTTCTATCGCCTGAGGCTGATCACCGGTAGGCGCAAATTCCGAATGTAGTTTAAACTCCATAATTTTCTCCTTTTATCCTCTTTGAATTTTATACTGTCTATTATATAATATAAAAACAGGTATGTATATTCCCAGCTTTTTCTCTTCTAAAAAATTACATACCCTTGAGAACTCTCTAATACTAATCTTGGCAATCATATATGAGAGCCAGTGACAGCCTTTAATTTACAGTAACTTGCATGATGAATAATCAATGCAAAGAATGGAAAGTCTTTCTTACTATATATGAAGGTACAAATGGTATTTGCACTAAATCTTGGCATAGGAGCAATATTCCATTAAACTTACTCCTGAATCAATTTCATGTTTTTTCCCATTAACTGTAATTTCCATATTTTTTCCTCATAATAATAATTTATTTCATAAAAAAAGTTCACAAAGCAAGGCACCCGAGGTGGTGCCCCCTTCATGAACTACAGTTTAAGTGATTAAGTGAACTACTCATTGTCTAAAGCCAATAAACTTCCTGCTTCACAGACCTCGTAACCTACTATCTCCACAGGCGTTAATTCGGGCAGATCCTGCCCTGCAAGAAGAAATATAGCATAAACAGCCAATTTTGTCAACCTTAACCCGACATCTAAAGCTACTGAGTTACTGTTAGGCAATTCATCCCGCCACCTATAGAGGTGAGAGATTTCCTGCTCACTATGTGTTAAAGCTTATTTTATTTCGCCCAATGCCCGCTTAACCGCCTTTATAATGGCATCCGCACTTGTAGTAGCCCCACTTACCGAGTCAACCTCCGTGCTTTGCTTTTCAAGAATTGACTGAATCACCTTATCACGGGCATCATAAAAATATTCCTCATCATCGGAATGCTTGATTACCTTAATGTCCTTTATTTTTCCCTCTTCAATGCTTACACTCACAGTCAGCTTGCCGTTATAGCCTATAGCACTTCCCTCATAATCTCCATCCTTTAATTTACCCTGAGTTAAAGCTTCTGACGAGTCTTTTTCAGCTGAAGCCTCGGCTTCAGAATTCCCTGTTTTATAAGCTTTGCCAGAGTCTTTTTCAGAATTTTCTTCAGCCGTGTTCTTCTCGTCTTCTGCCTGCCGGGAAGCTTCGGCTGCTGCTTTGACTGCTCCTGCACCAGCAAAGGTATGGGCGGCGTAGATGCATTCTCCAAGCATCAAGGCGGAAAATACAACAATAATTACTGTACTCTTATGTTTTACATAATGATTTGCTCCGACGAGGACACCGCTGTTGCTCAGATTTTTGGCTTTCTTTTTAAAATACTTTATATGGCGCAAAATAGCATAGCTTCCAAAAATCAGAGTATAAATATATAAATCTGCAAGATAAGCTAATTTTCCGGCTAAAATACCTCTGCTGAATATCAGCACTATATGAAAATATAAAAGTGCATAAAAAACATAGGAAAGCCGCTGAAGTCTTTTCCAGCTCCTGCCTGACATTTTTTTCCTTACCACTTGAAATGAAGTAAGGGTAAGCGGTATGAGCAAAAGAATCATAGCCAGTGACAGAACCGCAGCAGCAGCCTCATAAGGCTTTAACTGTGAAGCCTCTGTAAATAAGAGTATAAAATATCTCTTTCCATAAGATATGTTATGGATTAAAGTAAGAAGAGAGGCGGCTATAGCCATCTCTCCCCTTACCTTGCTTAATTTTATGCGAATATCGGATTTTTCCGGCATTACGCTTACATACATTACTAGTATGAATAACGCTCCCTGAAGCACTCCCCTTACCAGAATCTTATTTACAAAAAGAAGTACAAGAGGGGGCATAATGCTGTGCGGAGTTGCCAAAGCAAGCAGGGATAGCAGCACGGTAAAAGCATATAATACCGGCGCATGCTTTTTTATGCCCTTATTAAAGCTTACAAAAAACCATGCCGAAAAAATCAAGCATAAAGCAAGTTTCATAAATTTAAGTCCTTTTTTATAGTTTAACTACTGTTTTACCTCAAATTCAATATCAGGATAGCCGTCAGCCTTAAGAATCACCCTATAGGTATCAGCACCCTCAAATACTTTTTCATCGCCTTTATCGGAGCTGTACTTAGCATCAAGCTTCACACTTCCGTCTTCATTAAAGACAGTTTCTCCGAACCTTCTGCCTTTTCCGCCCTTATACTCGGTTCCTCCAACCTTAGCATAGCTGATAGACTTAATATAGGTTGCCACATCAATTCCATCTGCATTTTCTTTAAGTGCAAGCTTATTGCCGCTGAAGCTGAAATCCTCCGCCTTTAAGCTTGATTCTACCAGACAGGTATAGGAAAGGTCCGCATACTTGTCATTTGAGAAGATAAGCTGGTACTTTCCAGGTGTGCATTCTGCCGGGAGTACAAGCACTCCGTCCTTTTCAGCCTCTATCTTAGCTTCAACATCCTTCTTTCTGAAAACTGCTCTTTCAAAGGTATATTTCTGGTCTCCGGTTTCAAGAGTATATTTTATTTCGGTTCCGTTCTTGCTGTAGTTTACTTTTTCATCTCCGCTGAGCTTATAGTCTTTAGGAGCAAGCTCCTTGCAGAATAGAGAGGTGTCTATCTCAATATCGTCCGTATCAGCAAGCATATAGGTTATCTTTGTAATTGTTTTTCCGGGTATATCCTTAAAACGCTCATAGCCTTTAAAAGCATCATGGTTATCTTTAAATTCCTCTGCAGCAAATGCTATCTCGTCCGCATGTGTCCACAGGTTGTCAAGATGCTTAAGACCGTACTTTTTGCCGTCTGAGGTTTCAATTACAGCGCCCTGAATAATCTCAGGATCCACCTCAATTCCTTTAACTTCAAGCTCATAATTTCCGTAAGATGAGGTGGTGGTAATCTCAGGCTTTGCCTCAGAATTTTTTTCTGTCTTGCCTATAGTCTTGCTTAATACGCCGTCAGAATTTATAACCTTATACTCCGCCGGAGCCGTATCGGTAGTTTCTTTAATCTCTCCCACCAGAGTTAAAAGCTGATTTTTTGAAGTTTTCTTTTCTTCTATAGCCTTCTTGGCATCATCATAAAGACTTTTTGAAATCGCAATATTTACAGCTTTAGGTCCGTAATATTCAGAGCCTTCACCCTCAACCTTAGTAAAGACAGCTTTAAAATTCTCTACCTTGCCCTTTGTAGGAGAGCTTACCGTATCATAAAAGCCCTTTTCTCTAAAGCCAGCTTTTTCCACCGCATCCTCCTTATCCAGCTGAGCGGTAAGTTTTGCAGGCTCCTTCTCAGGCTCCACCTCATTAATTTCCCCATAATAAAAGTCTGCATAAGGCAAATCTATCTTTGCATACACATAATCGTCGGAGCCTTTCTCAGCCCCGTCTGAAGTCTTATCAGAAGCCTGATTTGCCGATTCCGAGCCTGAAGAGGCTGCATTGTTTGAATTATTGGAACATGCGCTTATAAGACCTGCTGCTAAGACTACTGGCACGATGCCGCATAATAATCTTTTTTTCATAATATACTCCCTTTCTTGAAACATAAATATTATAAGCTTATATAAGAAATAAATCCTTACATATAAAATACGTTAGGTAGCTCTAACGCAATAACATTATGTCATCAAAATTATAAATTGTCAAGCGGCTGATAAATTAAACAAACGCCGGTTTCGGTAAAAACCGATTCCGACGTTTCTTCATCTGAGGCTGCAACTTTACAGCAGCCCCTTCAGCGAAAGATAAGCCCGAAGTTGTATACAGCTCGTGCTATCTTATTATTTAGTAAACATTTCTAAGAGTTTGCCTCCGAATCTAAGGAACAGAGGAGCAAACACCAGTGAAACTATAGTCATAAGCTTAATCAGTATGTTGATAGCCGGACCTGAAGTATCCTTAAAGGGATCTCCTACAGTATCTCCTACTACAGCTGCCTTATGCGCATCACTTCCCTTGCCGCCGTGATGACCTGTTTCAATATATTTCTTGGCATTGTCCCAGGCACCGCCGGCATTTGCCATAAATATAGCCATAAGCACACCAGTAAGCAAAGCACCGGCAAGCAGACCGCCAAGTGCATCAGGACCTATCAGCACTCCTACCAATATAGGAGCACAGACTGCCATAATTCCCGGAACCAGCATTTCATGCAGTGCAGCAGTAGTTGATATGCCTACGCATGAAGTATAATCAGGCTTTGCTTCCCCCTTCATAATGCCAGGATTTTCACGGAACTGCCTTCTGACTTCTTCAATCATTTTATAAGCGGCTTTTGAAACTGATTCCATAGTAAAGGCGGTAAAGAGGAAGGTCAGCATACCGCCTATAAACATTCCTATAACTACGTTAGTACTTAGTATATCTATTTTATCAAGCTTAACTGCCTGCGCATAGGAAACAAAGAGGGCAAGTGCGGTAAGTGCCGCCGAGCCTATTGCAAAGCCCTTTCCCATAGCCGCTGTAGTATTGCCTACAGAGTCAAGCTTGTCTGTAATCTCTCTTACCGATTCATCAAGCTCTGCCATCTCGGCGATTCCGCCGGCATTGTCAGCTATAGGACCGTAAGCATCCACTGCTACTGTAATTCCGGTAGTTGAAAGCATACCCACTGCTGCCAGTGCTATTCCGTAAAGTCCGAAAGCATGGAAAGCAGCAAATACTCCTACACAGATAAGAAGAATCGGAATTGCGGTTGATCTCATGCCTACTGCAAGACCGCTGATAATAGTTGTTGCCGAGCCTGTTTCAGACTGGTCAGCTATCTTCTTTACCGGATTATAATCCGCAGAGGTGTAAAACTCGGTAACATTTCCTATTATAACGCCTACTACAAGACCTGCTATTACCGCAACAGCTGCCTTTATATCTCCAAACATAGTGCTGCTCAATATAATGGCACCAATTATAACTACAGCAGAAGCTATATAGCTGCTTCTTGTAAGAGCTTTTTGAGGATTTGAATTTTCATCCGTTTTTACAAAGAAGGTTCCTATTATAGAAGCTATCAAGCCTATTGCCGCTATTAAAAGCGGATATAAAACCACTACTGTTTCTGCATCATAGTTAGTTTTAAGGCTGCCGTTAAGGCTGGCTACGGTTGCAAGTCCAAGGGTTACTGCTGAAACCAGCGAGCCTACATAGGATTCAAAAAGGTCCGCACCCATTCCTGCCACATCGCCTACATTATCGCCTACATTATCCGCTATAACCGCAGGGTTTCTCGGGTCGTCTTCAGGGATTCCGCTTTCTACCTTACCTACAAGGTCAGCACCGACATCGGCAGCCTTGGTATAAATACCGCCGCCTACTCTGGCAAAAAGTGCTATAGATGAAGCACCGAGTCCAAAGCCGAAAAGTACCCCGACATCCTTGGTAGCAATATACACGAGGCTGACGCCCAGGGTTCCAAGACCTGCTACACACATTCCCATAACGGCACCGCCTGAAAAAGCGATTGAAAGTGCCTTGTTAATGCCGCCTGTTTTAGCTGCATTTGCAGTTCTCACATTTGCTCTTGTTGCCACTGTCATGCCGCAGTAGCCGGCAGCAGTTGAAAAAAGTGCTCCAAGTACAAAGCTTAAGGCTGTAAACCAGCTCCCTATACCCAAACCTATTAAAATAAATAAAACTACACCGAACACTGCAAGAATCCTGTACTCGGCGTTGAGAAAAGCCCTGGCTCCCTCAGCTATCGCGGAGGAAATTTCTTTCATCCTCTCAGTTCCTATATCCTCTTTACTAACCTTGGTTGCCAGATAGAATGCAAATAAAAGTGCAAGCACTGCAACCGCCGGAATGATAAAAATAAGACTTCCCATTTCCTTTTGCCTCCCCTAAAATTTTAGATACGGTTACTCCGTAACACAGTGATATTATACATAAAATCTTTATATTTTGCAATATTAAGTATACAATTTTCAGCAGGCAACGAGCGACTGCAAGGTTTTTTTCTCGGTTATATTTATAAGTTAAGCTGCTTTGCCGGCATATCCTACAACAGCTCTCATAAGTAGACTGCCAATTGTTTAAAGCCAATGGGCTTTTTACTTCAGCACCGAAAAGATTTAACTATACTGTTTGCCAAGTTTTACCGCATAGGCACAAAGCCCTGCTACCGTCTTGCCGTCACGCAGCTCGCCCTTGTAGATTAAATCCAGCAAATCCTTAAGCTCCCATTCCTCAGTATTGATTACCTCGTCCTCATCAAGCTTTTGATGACTTTTTTTAAGATTTCTGGCTATAAAAATGTCCAATTCCTCATCGCAAAAAGCTACCGTGGTATTTACGCTTATAAGAAATTCAAGCTCCGCAGGAGCAGCCACCTTCATTCCGGTTTCTTCCTCAAGCTCCCTAAAGGCACAGAGCCTTCTGGCTTCCTCCGGGCTGTCAACCTTGCCGGCAGGAATTTCTAAAGTATATCTGTCAAGTGCATTTCTATACTGACGCACCATAATGATTTTACCCTCCTCAGTTACCGGAATGATTGCCGCTGCACCGTCGTGGTGAATATAGTCCCAGACTACAGTATGTCCGTTGGCATCAATATAGTCCTTATAGAGCTTAAGTATGGTACCCTCATAGGCAAGCTCCCGCTTTAATCGCTTGATTGGCGTAAGCTCTAAGCTGCTATTTTTAACGTCAGTGCCGGATTTAGAATTATTCAAATTTTTAGACTTATTTTCTTGTTTGCCTTTATTATTTTCACTATTCATAATTTATACTTTCCTTCTAAAAAACAGGGGAGCCTAAGCTCCCCTGCCGCAATTAGCATTTCATCTCGAGATAAACTATTTTATTTTTTAAGCTGTAGTTTCTAGGAATTACTGTTCAATATAAGCACCTACAAGGTAACCTTTTTCAATAACAAGATATACATCATTGCCATCTTTCTTGGTTCCGCTTGCAACAGCACCTGAAGTGGTAAGCACTACAATCTTATCAGCTGAAGTATAACCACTAATTGCTGATTTTGAACCTACATAGGTACGACTGCCACTCTTAAAGGTGAGACCCTTATCTACTAAGTCACTTGAATTAAGCTCTGCTGATACATTCTTAGTAGTAGCATCAAGAAGATATGCTTTGTACTTATCATCACTGTCTGCTTTAATCTTACGTCCGTTTACGAAGTAAGATTTATCTTTATAGCCGTAGTAGCCTCTGCCCTTTTCAGAGCCAGCGGTAGCAAACTTAAATGCATAGGTTTCTCCGTCAACAGTAACATTTACATTACCAGTTTTAAGAGCTCCGTCCTTATCTTCCTCGCCGAAGTAGTAAATACCGTCTAAGCCGTTTGGTGCTCCAGCACCTACCTTAGTATAGTTATCTATCTTGGAGGTGTCATCAAGATCTTCAACATTGGTGATCTTATTGCCACTGAATGTAAGGTATACAAGACCGCCTATCATCTCGCCCTTATCATTAAATGCATACTTCTTACCGTTAATGCTCTTGATTTCGCTGTTGTAAAGCTTGCCCTTGCCATCAGCATAATACCAGTGAGGAACACCGTCACCATCACTTGAATCCTGCTGATTAACATCCTTATCTGGAGTTACTCTGAACCATGCCTTTGTATACCTAGCACCGTCTTCAGGAGTTCTAAAGTTCTTATATGGATCTATTACAGATGGAGTACTTGCAGTAGCTGGTGTAGCATCCGATCTTACCCATTCGCTGAGCATCTTTCCGAAATCATTGAAGGCATACTTCTTACCGTTAATTGTCTTTTCATAGATATCCTGATTTCCAGCCGGTCTCTTATACTTCTTGCCGTTAGAGCCGAAGTAGAACCAGTAGTCCTGATCAGGCTCGTCTTCTCCGTTGTCGACTACATGGATTAAGCCCCAGGTATTGTGGAACTGTGAGCCGTCATCCGGATTTCCAAGATAATAATCTGCTTCTTTCCAGCCTTCATCATCGGTTACTCTCTCAGATGAGTTGTTTACCCATCCAAAAAGCATTCTTCCGTCTGCATCAAACGCATATTTCTTGCCGTTAATTGTCTTAAATGAGGTATTTGATGAATCTGAATTTGCCTTGTATGCCTTACCGTTGCTCTGGAAATAGTACCATACCTTAGCCGGTGCATTCTCGCTGTCATCGTTCGAGTTATCTACCTCAACCCATTTATTCGTTACCATAACACCGTTCTGATCAACGTAGAAAAGGCTTCCGTTATCATCAACGATTCCGTTTACCACCATGTCTCCGTTATCGTTAAGATAGAACCACTTATCTCCTGATTTAACCCACTGACGTGTTACTTTATCGCCACTTCTGTTATAATATACCCATGTACCATTCTCCTCCTGCCAGCCTGTAGCTGCAAAAGAAGTCATAGCTGCACCGATAGCAAGAAGTGCTGCTGCTGAAAATACAGCTGCAATTTTTGTCTGTTTTCTCATAATCAATGCTTCTCCTTTTTCTTAATTTGAGTTTTTTAAACTGAAATTCTAATTGCGTTTAGAAGCTATAATACTACTTAATGGCAATTTTTTCAACCTGTTTTCGCTTTGAATTATAAAAAAAATATCAAAGTCACTTGTATCACAGCTCTGAACTACAGTACTTAGTATATACTAAGGCTTTAAAAAATGCTATATATTTTCTATATACAATTTCTTACGAAAATATTACGATCGCTATTAATAAGATTATCCGGCTTCATATTTTAATTCGGCTTGGTTTCAACAAGGGTTTCTGAAGGATTCGGCCTGTTGGCGTTTTGCCCCTTAGACTCGCCTTGGTCTTCAGGTGCTTTAATCTTATTAAGCTCCTCAGAGCCCAGCCTAGTGCCCTCAGGGCTTGAGGATTTGCCTAGAGGAATGCTGCTCATTACTCCGTTTGCATCAACCGCAAATACCGAGCCTTCATGCACCACATTAGTACTGCTCAGCATTATACCGTTATTATCAAAATAATAGCCCTTGCCGTTTATAGTCCTGTAGCCGGTCGCCATTGCTCCCGAAGCTTCCATATAATACCATGCCGAATCATAGGGGAGCCAGCCGGTCTGCATTATTCCTGAGCTGTCAAAATAATAATAGATATTATCAACCTTTGCCCAGCCGCTCACCATCATTCCGCTTGCAGCCTCAAGCAGGTACCAGCGGTTATCCTTATTAAGCCAGCCGGTCTGCAGCTCTCCTGAATCGCCAAGATAATACTGCTTTGCATTATGCGTAATCCAGCCGGTCTTCATTACTCCGTTATTATCAAAATAATAATAGACATTATTAAGCTTTGCCCAGCCGGTTGTCATTGCTCCACTGTCAGCGAGCAGATACCAGCAATTATCCTTATTAAGCCAGCCGGTCGCCATTGCCCCGGCATCATCGAGGTAGTACCAGATTGAATTATGGGAAACCCAGCCAGTCGCCATTGCCCCGGAAGCATCAAAATAATAATAAATATTATTAACCTTTATCCAGCCGCTCACCATGGCTCCGGAGGCTTCAAGGTAATACCAGCGATTATCCTTATTAAGCCAGCCGGTCTGCATTACTCCGTCCTGATTAAAGAAGTACCACTTATTGTCTACCTTAAACCATGAGGTTACTGCCCTACCGGTAATATTAGTATAATAATAATACTTGCCTTTAATCAGATTCCAGCCCTGAGCCGGAGTATTCTTTTTATTATTATCAGGCTCGGTAGGAGAGGTGGTATTGTCTTTTGAAGGCTTAGTAGTATTATTTTGATTCTTATTAGAATTATCAGTTTGCAGAACATAATTTTTGTAGGTATAGGTCTTGCCTGCAATAGTCCTGGTAATATCCCTGGGAATTACGGAGCTGAAATCCTTATACTGAAAATCAATGTCAACATTGCCTTTAATACCGTTTACCTTGCCGGTTTCAGTCGCCTGCCACATCACAGGATTGGCATAGGCATGCTTCTTATTATATCTTGCGACCCAGATGTCTATGCCTGCAAGTGCATTTAAATCAAGCTTGCTTGCTATCCAGTAGTCATTTGCATATATTATAGGATAATAGCCTGCCGCTCTTATCTTCTTTGTAAAAGCAAGTATAATTGCGGCAATCTGTGATTTAGGGAGTTTGCCAAGAGTTTGTTCGTCTTCGGCATCAAAGGCTATAGGATAGGATATGGGATAATCCTTTATAAGATTAAGCACAAAATCAGCTTCAGCCTCCGCCTGACTTACAGTGGTGGCATAGGAATAGATGTAGGCTCCCAGAGCAATCCCTTCATTATAAGCCGATTTGGCATTATAATCAAAGGTAGGGT
>ERZ773062.766-NODE-766-length-15219-cov-3.709114_pt1 | contig 15219 bp, 23 predicted proteins | sample MGYA00580626_ERZ773062 | MGnify/ENA primary metagenome ERZ773062 (study PRJEB29015, sample SAMEA2738003) | human oral metagenome | biome: human oral; feature: human-associated habitat; material: dental | place: China | collected 2058 ...
TATATATAGTTCAGTGATAGATTATTTGAACGAAAAAACAGAACGTACAGGAAAAGAAAAATATATTTCAACCTCCACAAAAACGCAAAGTCTTATAAAAGCGAGGTTAAAAGAAAAATACGAGTTAGAAGATTTTAAAACTGTTATAGACAAGAAGTGCAAAGAATGGCTAGGCACAGATATGGAAAAATATTTACGTCCTGAAACACTTTTTGGAAACAAGTTTGAGAGTTATTTAAAACAAAAAACAACAATAACTAAAAATCCAAAATTTCAAAAACAAAATAATGATTTTGCAATAACGGAAGAAGGATTAAAAAAATTTTATGGATATGAATAGGAGAAAAAAATGATGACATCAGACGAATTTAACACAGGTTTTAATTATTTGGTTGGACATTTTCCAAACACCAAAAACTTAAAATCAGTATCATATGCTTATTTTGAAGATTTAAAAGAAGTTTTGACAGGCAAGGAATTTATTTTTGCAATAAAAAAAATAATTCGCAGTGGGAAGTCAGAATTTATTCCTAAAGTGAAAGAAATTATTGATGTGGCAAAAGGAAATGTAAATTTGGAAACTCAAGTAATTCAAGCGAAAAAACTATTAAAACTAGGAATTGCAAAATGCGGAAGAAGTGGCAATACTTGTTTTGAAGATAAAGGAATACATGCAGTAGTTGATTATGCTGGCTGGAATAGACTATGTTCTATGAAAGATGATGAATTTGATAATTTTCTAAAATGGGAGTTTGATGATATATACAAAGGATTCTGTGAACGTCCTTATGAAACTTCTGACTATTACAGAGGTACAAGCCAATTATTCGGACAAATAAAACCTCGAATGATTAGTTACGAGGAAGCTAAGATTGGAAATACAGAAAATATGAATTTCATAAGGCTTGAGTATAAAAATATTACAGCACAGATTGAAAATAAAGTTGATCTGTCGGAATTGAAAAATAAAATGTTGGTAGGAGTGTAAAAATGATAATAAATAATTTAACTACAGAAGATATTAAATTTTTAAAAGAATTAAAACACGAATTGAATACACAAAGCAGTAGAATGACTGCTAATCCTAGAATGTATCAAGTTAGGCACGAAAAATTTGAAGCAGATGTAAATGAAGAAGGAAATTATTTCCAAGCAGAATATGAAGGAGAGGTACTAGGAATTTTTGATTGGACTCAAGAAGGTTTAGAAGAATTAAAGTCTATTTTAAGAGAAAGTGCGGATGATGATATTGGAACATTAGAGGAAATTGGGAATATTTCTTTGGAAGATTTAGAAAATAGAAATATTGGACTTCGTTGTGTAAATGGAGATTTTAGATATGTTTACAGTAATGCCTTTTTGACAGAAAAAGCCTGCAAAAGACACATAGAACAAAACAGACATCATTATAGAAAACCAGTTGATTATTTGAGTTATGCTTTTAGAAATCCCGAAATGGAAACATTGTTGGGAATATTATCAAAAATTGAAATTAGGGAAGAATCATAATGTTAAGAACACAAATTGATAATAAGAAAATAAAAATATTTTATCCAATGAAAAAGATTGTTCCAGGAGTAAAGGAAGATCTGGAAAAAATATTAAATAATTATTCAGTAGAAATTGTTCCAATTAAAGCGATGACATTACAGCAGATGAGAATGATATATGCCTTGATAAATCAATTTTCTGAACATCTTGCAGGTGGTGGCAGCGAATATGGATATATGAAAGACATATTGAAAATATTTTTTGCAGAAAAATATGAAATTCCCAATTTTTCGTTAAGTCCTGATTCAATTGATACGTTAGATATTGATACTGCAAATAGATTTATTGAATATTTAATTGAATTGGGCCTTGATTACAATGTGCCAATTGTAATTAAGGAAAAAAATGGGAGAAAAAGATTTGCGGCACAGATATATCCAGATGCAGAGAAGTATGTTTATATTTGTTTGAAAAAGAGAATATGTGCGATATGTAATAAAAGTGAAGCTGATTTACATCATTATGATAATGTAAATTCAATAGGTGGATATTCACAATGTAATGGGCTAAAAACAAGATTTATGAGTTTATGTAGAGAACACCATAATCTTTTCCATTCAACACCAATAAGTGAATTTGAAGAGAAATATCAAATACAAGGTATATGGTTAAATCCACAGAATGTATATGATTTATTAGAGGTTTATCCTAATCACTTTAAATTATTTAGAAAAGAATATAGAGAGGGGAAATATGGAAATTTGGAAAGAAGTGAATGAATTAAAAAATTTTTATAAATAAAAGATTATTTAATACTTGAAGTAAGAAGGACAATGACAACTGAATATAATAACTGTGATAAATAATTTTGAAATTTTTAGATTTTTAGGTATAATAAGTATTATTAAAAACAGGAGGTAATTAATGAAATATAAGAAATTTAGAATAAGAAATTATAAGGCGATTAACGATCTAACAATAGAATTGGATAATCAAAATTTGGTTCCAATAATAGGTTTAAATGAAACAGGAAAGAGTTCTATCTTACAAGCGATATTTGCATTTGATTGCTTTAATGACAAGCAATATAGTGGTGAGTTTATAAATTATGAATATATAAAAAATAAATTCGAAAATAAACAAAATCCTATTATCGAAGCCGAAATAGAAAATATAAATAAAAATGATTTGATAGAGAACGCAATAGGATATATAATTACACAAAAAGAAGATTATTTTATTTCTAACAGCCGATATAAAGATGAAAGCGAATTTAAAAAGCATCAATATTTAAATTTTATTCGAGATAAATTATTAAATTTTATGGAAAATGTATTTTTCGATATAAAAGAAGATAGTTTAAAAATCGCAAGAGAATTTTCAATTACTCAAAATGGTATGTACAATAATAGATATTTAATTTCACAATTAAAAATCAAGGAGTTTAATGAAACAATATCAGTAAATGGTTATTCAATCGAAGAGCTCTTGTTTTATATACCAAAAGAAGAAATAGAACAATTAATAGGAGAATCAGTTTTAAAATATTTACCTCATATAATATATATTGATGATTTTAAAGATGCGATCCCAAATAGAATCAAAGAAAACGATGATTGGTATTTGTACATTAAGGAAATATTTTCTAGAAATAAAATGAACGTAAATGACTTTTTGAATAGTACTTTATCAGATAAAGGGACAATGCTGGAAGATATAAAATATGAACTTAATGAAAATCTAGCCAATTTATGGGATAAAATGCACGAAAACAGGATAAAAGAAGAATTTAAAACTATAGAAATTGATTTAAAATACGAAGATAAAGAATTTCAATTTTTAATAAATGATTTGAGAGAAAAAAGAGAAAATGGAAGACCAAGAACAGTAGTGTTTCCAGTAAATATGCGTTCCAAAGGATTTCAGTGGTTTTTCAATTTTTTCATTAAAATGAAATATAATTGGAAACATATAAGTGATGAAAATTATGGGAGTATAATTTTATTGGATGAGCCAGGAGTATATTTACACACAACTTTTCAGTCAGAATTAGTAAAAATATTGAAAGAATTATCGCTAGAAAACAAAATATTCTATACAACACATTTAGAAAATATGGTTAATCCAAAAGTAATAAAAATAAACCAAGTTCATATAGCAAAAAGAAAAAATGAAAAAGTGATATTAGAAAAAATTACTAAAATTGAAGACAATAAAAATTTAGGAGAAATGACACCGATAATAAATGCTTTAAAAATAGATAATTTTCCATTATTACATTTTGACGAAAAAATTATAATAACAGAAGGAATGACAGATAAAATATTCCTAGAGATGCTAAAAGAAATTGAATTGCTGGATACAAATATAAAGATCATTCCTGGTGTAGGAGTTACAAATCTTAGTATTTTAATAGGTTTATTTAGCGGAATAACGGATAATTATACTGTAATTTTTGATAATGATGATGAAGGAAGGAAATGTTTTGAAAAATATAAAAATGAATATGGTGAAAGAGAAAGTAAAAAATGGATATTACATCGGTCAAAGGATAAGGGAAAACAAGATATTGTATTGGAGAGTTATTATAGTCCTAAAATAAAAGAAATTTTAGAGAAATATCCGAATGGAATAAAAACAGGATTAATAGAGTTTTATTATTCCGCAACATCTGAAGAAAAAGAAATATTTTATAAAGAATTAAAAGATTTAAATAGAAAAAAAGAGGATATTCATATTCTTATAAATCAAATAAAATCAAAATTGAAGTAAATTGAAATCACAGTTATTAATTTAGCTGTGATTTTTTAGTACAAGAAAAAATACAAGAAGTTATGAGGGAACATTAAGAGTGAAAATTAAACTATATTGTCTAAAAATAAATGATAATGAAATAAAAACAACAAGATCGGAAACAACAGAATACAAGGAGCTGGGAAAATTTGTAAGGAGAAACAGGAAAGATATAAAAGTAATTTTATGTTTTAGTTGGGAAATTCCAGAAAATAAATTGGAAAGAGCCTTAGAGTATTCTGTTGAGAAATTGTATGAGTTGAAAAAGAAAGGAATATAGATTATGAATATAGTGATACTAATGGGAAGAATGGTAAGGAATCCAGAATTAAAATATACATCAAGTGGAAAGGCATATGCCAGTTTAACATTAGCTGTACAGAAAAATAAGAATGAAGCGGAATTTATTGACTGTACAGCATGGGAAAAGACTGCTGAAACAATTGCTGAATATTTTAAAAAAGGTAGTAAAATTCTTATACAAGGACGATTGAGCGTAAGTAACTATGAACAAAAGATAATGAGGATTTTCCCTTTTAAGTATAAGAAAAATTTAATACATAATATAAAATTTTTAGAAGAAAATACAGACTGGTTTTCAAAAAAAATGTTGTTATTAAAACTGAAAACAGAATTGGTTTTGGGAAAACTTAAAAATGAAAAATGGATTGATGAAATAATAGAAACTATAGAAAATATATAGGAGGAGAAATGGAACAATGGGAAAAATTAGTTAAGCTTGTAAAAGAGTTTTATATAACATTTGGACAACAGGAATTTTTGGAAAAAGAAATGACTAATGAAAGAATGGAATTAAGAAAAAAGTTGTTTGATGAAGAATTTAAAGAATATGAAGTGGCAGAAAAAAATAAGGATAGAGTAGAAATGTTAGATGCTGTTTGTGATATGTATTATATCCACATCGGGACACTACTTGAGAAAAATAAGGGTGATATAGAAAAGACTGCAAATAAAATATTTTTTTTGGGAGATAAAGAAACGGAGTATCTTTTTAAATTAGAAGTAAAAAATGGATTTGATGTAATTTTACCTGAAGCATTTGAAGAAGTTCATAAAAGCAATATGAGTAAACTTGGTAAAGATGGGAAACCAATATTTCGTGAAGACGGTAAGATAATAAAAGGGCCTAATTTTTTTAGGCCAAATTTGAAACAGTTTATTACAAAATAAAATTTGAAAGGAAATATAAAAATGAGTAAAGAATTAAAAGCCGCAGAAGAAATGATAGAAGTTATAAATTCTTTAGTAAAAAAAGGATATAGTGATGATGACATTAGAAGGTATTACAGAATGATGGGGGAATTGTGTGCTGGAGCTGGTGCAGTAAATGACACAAGTAAAGATAGTCAAAAAACGATTAATGAATTAATTGATATTGTTGAAACATTAAATAACAGAATAGAAAGTTTGGAAAATAGAATAAAAGTAAAGGCTTGATATAAAAAAAATAAGGAGAAAAAAATGTTTAAAATATTATATTGTGAAGATGAATATAAATCAGTAATCACAAAAAATGTGGAAGAAGTACAAAGACTTATTACACAAACTGATATTAGACAAAGGTTGAATCCAAATAGACAAATGAATGCGTATAAAGTGAATTTTGATAGTAACAATTTGACAAATGATGAAGTTATAAATTTATTTGAGATTAGTAATTCAAAAAGAAGAGATAAACTTTTTGTAAAATTATATTAGGATTTGGAGGAAATATGGTAAGGAAAATAATGGGAACAATATTTTGTTTAATAGTCGTATATATAGCAAGTGAAATTATATCGAATGCAAAAGACTTTTTAGAATTAGCAAAAATAACATTATCTGTTGTGTCAGGAGCGGGAATAGGTAATGAAATTTATAAAATATGGAAAGCGGAGGAATAGGAATGAAAAAATTACTATTAATTGTGATGATTTTAGGAGCATTAGTTACAAGCTGTGATGAAGAAAATTTTGGGAATGATACAAAAAATGATAAAGAGAATACTTTAAAAATAGGTGATAAGTTAGCAGGCAATCAAGCAACACCTAGTGATATTGATTATAGTTTAGAAAGATATAATTTAATAAAAAGGGCCTACTGGGTAAATGGACAGCGTGAAAAAGCATTGAATTTACCAAGTGCTGTGAAACGTCCGTTAGGATATATAACATTGTTTACAGAAAACGGTGGAATAGTTGGAAGTTTTGTAGTAGATGGAAAAGTGTCAAGTTTAAATAGTTTTTTAACTCCAGATAGTGAATTATATGAATGTAATCCTTCAAGTAGTTATAGTTGTAAAAATAATTGGATTCCTGATGTAGATGGAAGTTATGGAGAAAATGATAACGGAATATTTTTCTTTACTCCAGATGGGAAATATATTGAGTGGACAGGAATATACGTGTATACAGATATTCCAATGAAAGTAGAAAATACAGTTGTTAAATTTGAAAAATAAAGGGGAATGAAATGAAAAAAATATTTATATTAATTATTTGTGGGCTATCTATGACAGCCTGCAATCCTTTTTTAGGGATAAATAGTTGGTTTAATAAAATAGACTATGAATTAGAAAAACAGAATGATAGACAAAGATATGACAGATTAAAAAAAGTGGAAGATACTGCAAGAGCAATGGTAAGCAGTTATGAAAGTGATAAGCAAATTTATTTGTCTATGAAAGATGAGAATAAGGAGATAGCCTTACAAGCAAAGATAAGAGCAAATAATACAGCGATTCAATATAATCAGTTTATTTTGAAAAATAGTTATCTATGGAAAAATAATATACCACAAGATATAAAAAATGAACTTGAAATAATTAATTAGGGATAAGGAGTTAATATGAAATACATAGAATTATTTGGAAGAAAAATAAAAGAGTTGTCTGAAATTTTGGAAGACGAAACAATAAGTGATTTGGAAATAAAAGAGGAAAGTGATATGTATGGGATAGATCAATTAAAAATTTCATTTAAAATTGATGATAGTGACACCTTCACTCTATATATACGGTTATCTAATTTTGTTGGAGCAAATGGGATAGAGTTTTTATCGGAAGAAGAAATTGTAAGAGAATTTGAAGAAACGTATAGTTATTTAAAGGGATATTTACTTGGTGAAACTATAAAAGAAAGAAAAATAAACGGTTATTCAAATGAAATAAAATCCCATATTAGGGTTGCTAAAAAAATGCATGAAATTTACCGTGTTTATTTTAGGGAAGTAGGAATAAAGAAATTTACCATAGCTTATGAAACGGTTGAATTTTATTTAGAACAAATGGAAAAACAACTAAGAAAAATGTGTGAAACATATCAGGAAAATAAAAATATAGAAAATTTTTTAGAAAATTTAGAAGTGTTGGCTAGATTGACGGCAGATGAAATGGGTGCATATTGTTTACGGTTATCAACTTGTGGACGTAAAAATTATGATTGTGCTGATAATATGATTAGAGATTGTTTGAAAGGTATAAAAAAATGTGTAGAGGAAATAAGAAAAAGAATTTAAAATTTTGGGGGATAAATGTTATATTCAGGAATTAGATATATTTTAAAATGTATAGCAAGAATATTTGTACTGATAGCCTTGCTTATATATAATGATGATGATTTAATGAAGTTTGATGAAGAGGATTAGATATGTTAAATATAATAATGAGAGTTATAAATGCACTTCTTACTGTAACATTTGTTTTAATATTAGTGTGGTTTGTTTATAACCTAGTAATAAGATTTAAAAAGAATATAGTAGTATTTAAATTTAGAATAACAAGCATAAGAGGATTTTTAATTGGTATGTCTATAAATTTATTTGTAATTTATTGTTTGATTCGTATTATAAGCTTTTTTGCGATTAGAGTTTAGAAAAGATATGCGGATGGGATTATAAAGAAACAGATACGAATGAATTAATAAAAAAATTTGAAGACAAATTTGAAAAATTTAAAGAAAAAGTTTTGAAATTTGATGAAATAAATGAAATGAACTTCGATGAGTTGAAAGAGAAATATTTTGAAGAAATAGGATTGAAAAAAACAGGGAAATAAGGTATAATTAGGAGGTAAAATTGAACACAAAAAAAGAACTTACACAAGATGATATTAATGAGCTTTTAAAGGATAAAGAAGTTTTGTATTTATTAAAAGATTTAAAAACAGCAAAAACTTTTGAGGACAATATTAAAATAACTTTGTATATAAAAAAAGGCGAAATAAAAGATAAAGAATATAAAACAAAAAAATATCATAGGGGCAAATAAACCTCAGATGAGTGAGCCACTGAATAGATAGATTAGAAATAGTCTATTTGTTTAGTGGCTCTTTTTTTGTCAAAAAATAAAAAAGGATTTAAGAATATGATAATCATATTGATTATATTTTATTGCTTAGTAATACCAGTTGTATTAATAATTATTACAAGTTTAATCAGAAGATGGTTGGGAAAATATATAGAGAAAAGAATTGACGAGGGCCTTATTCTTTTGGAAAAACTTGAGAATATAAATGATGAACTGGATACAAAGATAGATGGTGTAAAGATAAAAATGTATGATGTGTATCTTGATAGATGTAAAGAAAATCTAAATAAAAAAAGGGAAATGGACAATGAAGTTAGGAAACTTTCTAAGGAAATAAAAGAAAAAATAAGAAAAAACAAAGTTTAAGGTACTTCTGAGAGACAAGAAAGAGCGAACGGGTTCGAAGCCCCAGAAAAAATATGTACACTAATTTTTTTAAATTTCATTTCCGTTCCGAAGGAGGTGTTATGTTAATAAAAGAAAATCAAATAATAAAAGCTACAGAATTGGCTAAATTACTGGGAATAACAGACAGACACCTTCGAAATTTGGCTAATGAAGGAGTGATAAAAAAAACGGAAAAAGGTAAGTATTTATTATTGGAAAGTGTTCGAGGATATATTGAGTATATAGAATCTAAAAATGATGTGGATTTGAATCTGAAAGATGAAAAAATCAAGGAAGAGATAAAGAAAATAAAAAAAGAAACTGAATTAAAGGGCTTAAAAATAAAAGAGCTTAAAAACCAGTTACATTCGGCAAGTATTATTGAAAAAGTGATGACTAGTAGTCTTGTGAATTTGAAAGGAAGGTTATTGTCTTTACCAAATAGATTAGCTCCGCAATTAATTGCTTTGGATAATTTGGGAGAGATTCAGGAAGTTATACAAGATTCAATAGTTGAAGCATTAGAAGAACTTAGCGAATATAGTCCGGAATTGTTTAAAAACAAAAACTTTATTGAAGAAGATGATGAGGAAGAACAGGGAGGAGTTGAAATTGGAAAAGGAAAACGTGGCAGACCTAAAAAAGGCAAATGATTTATTTAAGAAAATATTTTCAGTTTTAAAACCTCCGCCAAAATTAACAATAGATACATGGGCAGATAGATATAGAGTTTTAAGTTCTAAAAGTTCAGCTGAACCAGGTAAATGGAGGACTGACAGAGTACCTTTTCAAAGAGAAGTTATGAGGGCTATATCCGATAGGAGAACAGAACGAGTTATTATGAAATATGGAGCTCAATTATCTAAAACAGAAATTTTAATGAATACTGTTGGATATTATGCTGATTATGAGCCTTCACCAATAATGTTTTTAATGCCGACTAAAGATATGGCACAAGATTTTTCAACCACAAGACTTAACGATATGATTCAATCGACACCGCAATTAAGAAGTAAAATTATTGAAAATGATAATGCAAGAGATACAAAAAGGCAAAAGGAATTTGCAGGTGGTTACATTGTTTTAACAGGAAGTAACTCAGCTGCTGAATTGGCAAGTAGACCGATTAGAATTTTACTTGCTGATGAAATTGATAGATTTCCGTCTAATGTAAAAGACGAGGGTGACCCTTTAAATTTGGCAATTGAAAGAACAAAAACTTGGGCTAATAAAAAGATAGTATTAACAAGCACTCCGACAATTAAAGGTGGGAGTAGAATAGAATTAGCTTATGAAAACAGTACAAAAGAAGAATATTACATACCTTGCCCAAAATGCGGCGAAATGGTTAAGTTGGAGTGGAAAAATATAATTTTTGAAAATGTCTCACATAAATGTGAAAAATGTTTGGAATCTTCAAGTGAATATGAATGGAAAAGAAATCTTATTAAAGGTGAGTGGAGAAGAAGTAATTTAGAAATAGATCCTTATCAAGTACGCGGGTTTCATATTTCAGAGCTTTATAGTCCGTTTTCAAAATGGGAAAGCATTATTCAGAAATTTAAAGAAGCCAAAGGCGATGAACAACTTATGAAGGTATTTGTTAATACAGCTCTCGGAGAATGTTTTGAAGAAAAGGTTGAAAGATTTGATTTTGAAAAAATACAAGCGAGAGCTGAGGATTATGGAGAATATATAAACGAAGAAGATGGTACGATAAATGATATTGAAATACCTGATAAAGTTACGGTATTGACTGCTGGTGTAGACGTTCAAGATGACAGGCTTGAAGTTGAAATTGTTGGATGGGGACCAGGAGAAGAAAGTTGGGGAATTTATTATAGAGTTATTATGGGAAATCCTGCATTGCCGTATGTATGGAATACATTGGATGAATTTCTTATGAGAGATTTTGAATATCAGAATGGAGAAAAGATAAGAGTTGCTTGTACTTGTATCGATACAGGTGGACATCATACTGATGACGTTTATAGATATGTAAAGGCACGTGAACAATTGAATATTTTTGGAATAAAAGGAAGTGGAGAAGCTGGGAGACCTCTTATTTCGCGTCCAAGTAAAAATAATAAAGGTGGTATTTCGTTATTTGTGCTTGGGGTTAATACTGGAAAAGATTCAATAATGAGTAATTTAAAAGTTGAGAAACCAGGAGAAAAATATATGCACTATCCAAATGATCCTAAACGTGGATATGATGAGGTTTATTTCAAAGGACTTACTTCTGAAATAAAAATTGTTACATTCAGTAAAGGGCAAGCTAAAATCGAGTGGAAAACAATTGGAGATAAAAGAAATGAGCCTTTGGACATTCGGAATTATGCACAGGCGGCATTAAGAATAGCGAATCCCAACTTAAATATACGGTATTCAACGGATGTGCTTAATAATTTTAGGACACAACAAAGAAATAATGGTAGGCGAATAATTCGTAGCGGAATATAGGGAGGTAAAAATGTATAGTGTAGAAACTTGCAAAGAAATGATAAATTCATATATTGAGGCTGAAAAGTCTGTATTGTTGGGACAGAGCTATAAAATTGGAAGCAGAGAACTGACTAGGGCAGACTTAACGGAAATTATAAAAGCTAGGCAATTATGGGAGCATAATTTAGCACTTGCACAAAACAGTGGACGGCGTACACAGTCTGTACAGGTTATAATAAGAGATTTGTAATAGTTAGGAGGTGGAAATGATTGAATTTATTTGATAAGGCAGTAGGAGTATTCAATCCAGAAAAAGCATTAAAAATGGCTGGGGCAAGAGAAAGGCTAAAGTTGTTTAACCAAAATCAAAAAATAATGAATAAAGGTTATGGAGAACATGGAGCAAGTACCCATAAAAAATCTTTGAGAGGATGGTTTGCTTCTCTTGGTGGAGTAAAGAATGATATTTATAATTACCGTGAAAAACTTGTGGCTCGTTCCAGAGATTTGTATATGGGAGCGCCTTTGGCAAATGGAGCATTGAATACAATGAAAATGAATGCTGTTGGTTCAGGATTAAAATTAAAGTCAAGTATTGATTCAGATATTGTAGATTTATCCGAAGATGAAATAGAAGTGTTAGAAACAAAAATAGAAAAAGAATTTAATTTGTGGAGTAATTCTAAAATAGATCAAACAGGTTTACTTAACTTTTATGAAATTCAAGATTTAGTTTTCTTAACAACATTGTTAAATGGAGAATGTTTTATTCATTTAAATTATTTTGAAACTCCAGAAAATCCGTATAGCTTGAAATTATCCATAATTGAGCCTGACAGAGTAAATACTCCAAGCAATAAAATGACTGACACTTCTATTGTTCAGGGAGTACAATTTGATAAAAATGGACGTATTGATGGTTATTATATTCAGGAACATAATCCAAACGATGAAATTAGGGGTATGAATCAACATAAATATGTAAAAATGTACGGAAATGAAAGCCAATTAAATATAATCCATTTGACAACTTCGGAGCGTCCAGGGCAAGTAAGAGGCGTGCCAATATTAGCTCCTGTAATGGAAAGTCTGAAACAACTTGATAGATACACAAATGCAGAATTAACGAGTGCGATTATCAGCAGCATGTTTACGATTTTTATTGAATCAACTGATATACCTCAAACTAATCCAGGGGACTTGTCTAATGTTGGCCAAGAAGATGCCATAGCAAACGAAGAATCTGGAACATTGGAACTTTCAAGTGGTGCAATAGTAACTCTTAATAAGGGGGAAAAAGCAACATCTGTAAATCCGGCAAGACCTAATGCACAATTTGAGCCATTTATGACAGCTATAATACGACAAATTGGAAGTAGCTTGGGTATTCCTTACGAACTTATGATAATGCACTTTACAAGCAGCTATTCAGCAAGTAGAGCAGCTTTATTGGAAGCGTGGAAAACTTTTAGAAAAAAACGTGAATGGTTTGCTAAAAATTTTTGTCAACTTGTTTATGAAGAGTGGCTAAGAGAGGCGGTTTTACTAGGAAGAGTAGAAATAAATGATTTTGAAAATGATATTTTGATTAGAAAAGCATACAGTAACGCAATTTGGAGCGGAACATCACAAGGACAGTTAGATCCTACGAAAGAAGTTAATGCGGCAATTTTGAGAATAAATGCTGGGTTATCAACGAGAAGCCGTGAAACTATTGAATTAAATGGAGGAGATTTTGAACAAAATATAAAAATATTGGCAAAAGAACAAAAAATAGCAAATGAGAAAGGAGTGATTTTGGATGGGACAATTTATACCGAACCACCAAACAATGAGCCAGAGGAATAAAACTATATGGAATATAGTTAAAAACGATGATAAAAATGCCGAATTGATGTTATATGGTGATATAGCTGAAAGTTTTTGGGGTGATACCATAAGTGCTAAGGAAGTTACAGAATATTTGGCTGACTTAGATGTAGAAAATATTAATGTCTATATTAATTCAAATGGCGGGGTAGTTGACACTGCTATTGCAATTAATAATGCTTTGAGAAGACATAAAGCCAAAGTAACTGTAAATATTGACGGTATTGCAGCAAGTGCGGCTACTTTAATCACGTGTGCTGGAGATACAGTTAAAATGCCTAAAAATGCTTTGTTTATGATACATAACCCTTCAACAGTTGCAATGGGGGATTCAGAAGAGATGAGAAAACAGGCAGATGTACTTGAAAAATACAAAAATTCGATAACGGAAACTTATTTGCAAAAAGTTAATATTGATAAAGAAAAATTATCAGAACTTATGGATAATGAAAGCTGGTTAAGTGCTGAAGAAGCGTTGAAATATGGATTTATTGATGAAATAATCGAAAACACAGATATTCAAGTTGTAGAAAATAAGGTTATTTCAAACAATATGGTATTTAATATGGCGGAGTTTAAAAACTTTAATGTTGATAAAAATATAAAAAATAATGGAAAAGGAAGTGGAAAAATGACAAAAGATGAAATAAAAGCACAAATTCCTGATATTTATGCTGAAATCATAAACGAAGGGAAAGAAATTGGTATCAAAGAAGAAAGAACAAGGATACAGGAAATCGAGGATTTAGGTTATAACCACGAAGTAGTTAATAAAGCTAAATTTGAAGAGCCTAAAAATGCTAGAGATTTAGCGTTGGAAATTGTAAGTTTAATGAAACGGGAAAATCAAAATAAACTTAACAAGATACAAGATGAAGGGAAACCACTTAACAATATGCCAAAAGGTAATGATGATGGGGTTAATGATGAGCAAAAAGCAGCAAATAAAATTTTAGCATTTTTTAAGAAAGGCGGTAAATAAATATGAAATATGATTATACAAATGAACCAGATCATTTGATTGTTGGGAAAAAGGAACTGGTTGTAACAGAACTTGTTTTACAGGTCGGAAAAACTGTGAAAAGAGGAGATATTGTGGATAAAGATGGTGCAATAATAACTGATACTGGAAAAGTATTCGGAATTGTTACAAGAGCTGCCGATGCAACTGGAGCTCCAACAAAAACAACTGTTTATACTGAAGGGGAATTTAATATTGAAAAAGTAAACTTCGGTACAGCAACAAAAGAAAAAGTAATTGAGTTATGTAGCGACAGAAATATTTATTTAAGAACATTAGGAGGTAAGGAATAACAATGAGCATGAATTTAGATTTGAGTTTAAGAACATTATTTTTAGTAACAGAGGCAATGCCGAGACCGAGAACATTTTTATTTGATACGTTTTTTGAAAACAGAGAAAATTTGGATACTGAAACAGTAACTATTGAATTTAAAAATGGTAGAAGATTGATGGCTCCATTTGTCGATAGATATGTTGACGGAGAGGAAATGCCAAAAGATACATTTTCAGGAAGAACATTCAAACCTTATGCAGTGGCTCCTAAAAAGACATTTCATGCAGATGAACTGACCTTTGAAAGATTGCCAGGAGAAAATCCGTTTTCACAAAGTGATCCTGATACAAAAAGACAGAAAAAAATTGCCGAAACTTTGCAGGAACAAAGTGAACAGATTGCAAGACGTTGGGAAGCGATGGCAGCTGAAACATTATATAAATTACAAACTACAATCGACGGAGAAGGAATATCAGACACAATCAAATATTATGATAACTCTTCTACGGAACATCATACAACCGTTGCTTCAACTTGGGACAACACTAATTCTGACCCAATTAAAGATATAAAGGCTGTATTAAGCGAAATTAATAAAGCTGGAGGAACTAGACCAGAAGCCATAATTCTTG
>ERZ773062.769-NODE-769-length-15136-cov-2.808236_pt1 | contig 15136 bp, 10 predicted proteins | sample MGYA00580626_ERZ773062 | MGnify/ENA primary metagenome ERZ773062 (study PRJEB29015, sample SAMEA2738003) | human oral metagenome | biome: human oral; feature: human-associated habitat; material: dental | place: China | collected 2058 ...
TCTGGGAAAAGCCTCACGTGAAGCCTCATTTTTAGCAATAATAAGGCGGCTGTTTTCAGGGCTTGAGATTAAACCGGCTTCAGAGTTTATAAAGGTATATTCGCAATACAGTGCAAAACAAAGACTGATAACCTTAATTGATTTATTAAAAAAAGGAAGATTTAGTATAGGAGATGGAGGCAGCCTTGAAAGTGAGCTTAAAAAGCTTGCGGCAATATTTGATTATTCAATGCTTAAAAAGGCTGCACTTTATAAATATGATGACACAGAGGCCGGAAATAAGCTGGAGGCTGTGACGGCTTCCGAGATTTATGAAAAAAAATCAAATAATGAAACCGCAAATGAAAAAAATATAATAACCTCAGTGACAAGGCTTGAAAAATATGTAAGCTGTCCCTATGCATTTTTTATTAAATATGGACTGGGAATTAAAAAAAGACAGATATATTCTTTTGAAGCGATTGACATAGGAACTTTGGTGCATAGAACTATTGAGCTTGTATTTGCCTCAGGTAAAAAATATTCAAATAATATAGCTGCAATGAAAGACGAGGAAAGAGCCGCCTTAGTTGAAAAATGTGCCGCCGAAGCCCTGCTTGATAACTTAAGCGGGATATATAATGAGAATGCAAGAAATGAGTACCTGGTAAAAAGACTTGTCCTCATGGCAAAGCAAAGTGTAAATGTACTTGCCTATCAGCTTAAGAAGGGGGACTTCATTCCTTATGAATTTGAAAAGAGCTTTAGCTATAATAATGGTATTAAGACTATGAAAATAGAATTAGAGCGGCATAATAATTTAAAGCTTTTTCTTAATCTCAATGGTAAGGTTGACAGAATAGATATATATTCAGACGACGATAAAGTATTTGCAAAAATTATAGATTATAAGACAGGCTCTACAGGTTGGGAGACTGACCTTGCCTATTATGGCAGTCAGATGCAGCTGGTAGTTTATTTGGAAGCAGTGAAAGAAATGCTTAAATTAAAATTTCCTCGAAAGGAAGTGCTTCCGGCAGCGATGCTCTATTTTCATATAGATGATCCTGTAATTGAAGCCGAGCCAGATACCGGTGAGGCCGAAATAAGACAGTCACTTGTAAAGGCATTAAGGCCTAGCGGTCTTGTAAATTCGGATATAAAGGTAATTAAACATCTGGACAGAGATATAGAGGGCAGCAGCTTGATAATACCGGCTGCGGTAAAAAATAATCTGCTTCAGGAATATAGGTCGAGTGTGGCTTCAGAGCAAAGCTTTTCATTGCTTGGAGAGCATGTAAAAAATAGGTGCGGAGAGATAGGGAAGGATATGGTAAGCGGAAAAATAAGTGTAAATCCCTCACTGCGGGGGAATATTACAGCCTGCGATTACTGTGAATACAGGGCGGTCTGCGGCTTTGATAAAAAAACTCCGGGATATAATTACAGAAGATTTAAAAAGCTTAACTCCGAGGAAGTATTTAAAAGGATAAAAGGGGATAAATAAGATGGCGGCGAAATGGACTAAGGCACAAAGCGATGCTATAAATGTACGCGATAAAAAGGTACTTGTAGCAGCAGGTGCGGGAAGCGGAAAAACTGCTGTGCTTGTTGAGCGTGTAATAAGCAGGATAATTGATGAAAAGGAGCCGGTTGATGTTGATGAGCTGCTTATAATGACATTTACAAGAGCGGCAGCTTCTGAAATGAGAGAGAGAATATTTAAAAGAATAGAAGAGGCTATGGCTGCCTGCCCTTACGGCTCAAAGCTTTATGAGAGGCTTAAAAGACAGTCAGCACTTGTGGAGCATGCCAGGATAGTGACTATTGACAGCTTTTGCCTGTCAATTATAAGAGAGCATATAGACAGAGTGCCTCTTGACCCGGCTTTCAGGATAGCAGACCAGGGCGAGCTGAGCCTTATAAAGGATGAAGTGCTTTCAGAGCTTATGGAAGAAAAATATGCTGCAAATGATGAAAACTATATCAGGCTGGTGGATTCCTTTTCAGGAGCAAAAAGCGATTCCAGGATTAAGGAATATATAGAAGGGCTTTATAGCTTTGCTTCTGCAAAGCCTTGGCCTGAGAAATGGCTCAACGAGCTTTTAATGTCTTATGAGGAGGGGGCAGACAGGAGGCTTTGGGAAGCCTATGTAACAGATAAAATTAAATATGCCGCAGGCGATATAGAAAAAAAAATACTCCTTGCCATAGATTTATGTAATGAGGAGTCAGGACCTTACGCTTATAAAAATACCTTTGAAGCCGAGCTTTTATTAATTAGAAGGCTGGCTGCGGCACTTTCCTATACAGAGGTAAAGCAAGCTCTTCAAGCCTTTGATTTTCCGATGATAGGCAGAGCATCGAAGGATACGGATGCTGAATTAAAAGCTAGGGCAAAGGGCATAAGAGATGACTATAAAAAAATTATAAAAGATAATTTTATTAAAAGCTTTATTGCAGAGGATGAGAGGATAGAGCTGGAGGAAAGTGCTCAGGCGGCAATGATAAAGGCTCTTATTAATTTATGCCTTGAATACATGGAAAGGCTGCTGGCATGCAAAGTGGAAAAAAATATTGCAGACTTTAATGATATTGAGCATTTTGCACTTGAAATACTTTGGAATAAGGGAGAAAAAAGCACAGCTGCACTGGAGTATGCCCTTCAGTTTAAAGAAATCTATATTGATGAATATCAGGACTCCAATTATGTACAGGAAGAATTAATTAATGCAATAGAAAACGGCAATGTATTTATGGTGGGAGATGTCAAGCAGAGCATTTATGCCTTCAGACAGGCAAAGCCTGAGCTTTTTAATTATAAATATAATACCTACACAAAATACAATGCCGAAATTAATAGCATTGAATCAAAAGAGGTTTTAATTAATTTAAAACAAAATTTCAGAAGCAGAAGCAGCGTGCTTGAGGGAATAAATGCCTTGTTTTATAAAATTATGTCCGCCGGTCTTGGAGGCATAGAGTATGACAGTGAAGCGGCACTTTATCCGGGAGCCTTGTATGAAGAAATAAATGATGAAAGAGGAGCTACTTCACCTGTCCCGCAGCTTATTTTATATGAAGTCGAAACAAAAGAAAATGAGGCTATGGAGGAGGACTCCGATTTAAGCAAGGTAGAGCTGGAAGCTAAGATGATTGCCTTGAAAATTAAAGCAATGATTTCAGGAGAAACTCAAAAGCCCCTTTTAATTAAAGATGCAAAAAGCGGGGCTTACAGGCAGGCTAAATATTCAGATATAGTTATACTTTTCAGGGCGATATCCGGCAGAGCGGAAGCCTTTGTGGACACACTGATAGCCGAGGGCATACCTGCTTATGCTGAAACCTCTGCGGGATATTTCGATGCTCTTGAGGTAAGGGTAATCCTCGCTCTTTTGCAGGCAGTGGACAATCCTTACAGTGAAGTGGAGCTTGCCGCTTTTTTACATTCTCCAATCATAGGCTTAAGCGACAATGAGCTTGCTGCTATAATATGTTTATATAGAAAATATATATACGAAAAAATTTCCGGTTTAAGTGAAATTGATAGCCCGGATAAAGCGGTCATGCTTTATGATGCCTGTTTATACGTGATAAATGAGGAGCCGAAGGCTGTAAGCCCTGATACTGTAAGTAAGCTTAAAAATGCGCTGGCTATGCTGGATAAATACAGGGCAATGTCAAAATACATAAAATTTTCCGAGCTGTTAAGGCATATTTACGAGGAAACCGGCTATCTTGATTATGCAGCTGCTCTGCCGGCAGGAGAAATAAGGAAAGCCAATCTTGTAATGCTGGCAGAAAAAGCGGCAGCTTATGAAGCTACAGGTTTCAGAGGGCTTTTTAATTTTATAAGATATATTGACAATTTAAAGCAGTATAGCACGGATTACGGGGAAGCCTCGATTCTAGGTGAATTTGACAATACGGTACGTATAATGAGCATACATAAATCCAAAGGACTTGAGTTTCCAATCTGTTTTATTGCAAATATAGGAAAAAGGTTTAATTTTCAGGATATGAGGTCGTCTATAGTAATAGACTCCGATTTGGGACTGGCCTGTGATTATGTGGATTTTGAGAAAAGAATAAAATGGAGCAGCATTAAAAAAAATGTATTAAAATATAAGATGAAGCAGCAGGCTCTTGCAGAGGAAATAAGGATACTGTATGTAGCTATGAGCAGAGCAAAGGAGGCACTTATAATGACAGCTTCAGTAAAAGATTATGAAGAAGCTCTCAGCAAATACAATCACCTGGTAAGCACGGAGAATAACGCTTTAAGTGCTACTGATACCGCTTCAGCCAATTCTTTTTTGGATTGGCTGCTTATGAGTCTGCCCTATATTAAAAATCAGATTAGAGTAACGGGGATAGGATACAGCACTGCTGCGGATGATGAGTTATTAAAAAATAAAAGTGAGGAAGCGAACCAGAAGCAATTAGAAACAGAATTGGAGAAATTAACAGGCGAGCCTGCTGTTAAAGAAAATAATATAAAAAGACTTATAGACAAGCCCTATGAATTTGCTGAGGATATAGAGCTTTGCACTAAATTAAGCATAGCAAAAATAAATAGATTAAATATCAATACGGCAAAAATTGAAATAACAGGCTTATCAGATGAAGAAGCGGGATTATTAGTTGCCGATGAGGATTATTTACAGGAAGCTGATTCAGCTGCAGGATTTATTCAAAGAGCGGTTGACAGAGGAAACGCCTTTCACAGGATTATGGAGCTTCTGGATTATGAGCAGGTGCATGATGAAAACAGCCTGGAAGCTTTTATCGAGGGCTTAATTGACAGCGGCATTATATCTGAGCATGAAAAGAAAAATATAAATAAAAAAGAGGTAATTAATTTTATTAATTCGGAGCTGGGTGCACTATTTAAAGCTGCTTATAAAAGCAAAAAGCTTAAAAGAGAAAAAACCTTTATAATGACACTTCCGGCAAGGCAGTTAAATGCGGCAGACAGTGATGAGCCTGTGCTTATACAGGGAATTATAGATGCTTATATAGAAAAAGAGGATTATATAATTTTGGTGGATTATAAGACTGACAGGAAAAAAAGCGAGCAAGAGCTTATAGAAAAATATTCTCTGCAGCTTAGTTATTATACTGAAGCACTGGAAGCGGCTCTGCAAAAAAGAGTGGCAAAAAAATATATATGGTCATGCAGATTAAATAAGGCATTGGAATTATAGCCTAAAAAGCACTTGACAATATTATAAAATTCAAATAACGTAATAAAGTATTTATTAATAATGAAAGAAAAGGTAGGATATGAGTAGGAGAAAATTTAGGGAAAATTGTTTTAAAATATTGTTTTGTTCATACTTCCACGATGAGCAGGAGCTTTATGAACAAGTCGGCTTATTTATGGAAAACGAAGAAAACGACTATTTAAAAGCAGAAAATACGGAAAATAAGGAAGCTGACCAGATTGATGAAATTTATTCAAGAGCAAAAGCTGTAAGAGAGGAAATGGAAAGCATAGATGAAACAATAAGCTTGGTTTCAAGGGGCTGGACCCTTGACAGAATGGGGAAAGTGGAGCTTACTATACTCAGGCTTGCAGTATATGAAATGAAATATGATGAAAAAATTCCTGAAAAGGTTGCAGTCAATGAAGCGGTTGAGCTGGCAAAGAAGTTTGGAGGAGATGATTCCTTCTCGTTTGTCAATGGAATCCTTGCAAAGCTTATGTAGGCACAGCAAAGCTGAAAGCAGCTGTTCAGGGAAGCTCTGGAAAGGAATGGAGGGAAATTATGGAATTTAATAAATCAGAAATTGAAGCCGGTATAATCAGTTTTTTGCCGGAGTGCAAGGGCTTGCAAAAAACGGTGCTCGAAGCTATGTGCAGTGCGGTAAAAGGAGGGGGCAAGAGGGTAAGACCTCTGATAATGTTTGAAACCTATAGACTTTTTGCCGGTGAAGCTGCGGATATTAAAAATATTGCTCCCTTTATGAGTGCTATGGAAATGATACATTCTTCCTCACTAATCCATGACGATTTGCCCTGCATGGATAATGATACTTTAAGGAGAGGAAAGCCTACCACCTGGGTAAGCTACGGTGAAGATATGGCGGTGCTGGCAGGAGATGCACTCATAGTTGAGGCGTTTATCATAATGTCGGAAGCCGTATTAAATGCGGAATTTCCTGAGAGAGCAGCACTTGCTTTAAAGATAATAGCACAAAAAACCGGAATTAACGGAATGATAGGCGGTCAAAGCGTTGATGTTGAAAATACCGGAAAAAGCTTAAACAAGGACAAGCTTGATTTTATATACAGACTTAAAACTTCCGCACTTTTAGAAGCCTCAATGATGGTAGGAGCGGTGATAGGCGGTGCGGTACAGGAAAATAAAGAAAAACTAAAAGAAATAGAAAGATGTGCTTCTTGTATAGGGCTTGCATTTCAGATACAAGATGATATACTAGATGAAACTTCAAGTGAAGAGGTGCTTGGGAAAACTGTGCATTCCGATGCAAAAAACGAAAAGACTACCTATGTAAGTCTTTATGGGCTTGAGTATGCAAAAAATGAAGTAAAAAGGCTTTCACTTGAAGCAAAAAATATTTTAAAAAATATAGAATCAAAATGTGGAAATTCCGAAGTTCTTGAAAAAATAATAGATAAGCTTACGGATAGAAAGAGTTAGAGGAAATGCTGCTGGATAATATTAATAAAGCCTCGGATGTAAAAAAAATCAAGGCTTCTGATTTAAATAAGCTTGCAAAGGAGATAAGAGGTTTTCTCATCAATAAGCTGAGTGTAACCGGCGGTCACCTTGCAAGCAATCTTGGAGTGGTGGAGCTGACTATAGCTTTATACCGCTCTTTTAAAATACCTGAAGATAAAATTATATGGGATGTGGGGCATCAGTCCTATACGCATAAGATTTTGAGCGGCAGGAGGGAAGAATTTGATGAGCTTAGAAGATTCGGAGGCATCTCAGGCTTTCCAAAAACTAAAGAAAGCCCCTGTGATGCTTTTAATACGGGGCATTCATCTACGAGCATATCGGCAGGTCTCGGCATAGCTCAAGCCAGAGATTTGCTTAATGAAAATTATAAGGTGGTATCGATTATAGGGGACGGGGCGCTTACCGGCGGCATGGCCTATGAGGCACTTAATAATGCTGCACGTATGAAAAAGAACTTTATTATAATATTAAATGACAACAGCATGTCAATTTCAAGAAATGTAGGAGGCATGTCGAATTATTTAAACGGTATAAGGACGGGGAATTTTTATAACAATTTAAAAAGAGATGTCCAATCAATACTTGAAAAGGTACCGGTATTCGGCAAGGCGGTAATTGACAGTATAAGATATACTAAAAATGGAATTAAGCAGTTTTTAATTCCAGGAATGCTTTTTGAAAATATGGGAATAATTTATCTTGGACCTGTTGACGGTCATAATATTCCTCAGCTCTGCAAGGTACTTAAAGAAGCAAAGAAGCTTGAATCCTCAGTCCTGGTCCATGTCATTACAAGAAAGGGAAAGGGCTATAAGCCTGCTGAAGAAAATCCGGAAAAATTTCACGGAGTGGGAGCCTTCGATATAGCTACCGGCAAACCTTTAAAAGAGAAAATAAAGCCGGATTATACTGATGTCTTTGCAGACAAGCTTTGCAGTCTGGCAAAAAGCGACAAGAAAATCACCGCTATTACTGCCGCTATGCCTGACGGTACGGGACTGAACAAATTTGCCAAGCTTTATCCTAGGAGATTTTTTGATGTAGGCATAGCTGAGCAGCATGCAGTAACACTGGCAGCCGGTATGGCTCGCATGGGACTTAAACCTGTGGTAGCTGTATATTCCTCATTTTTACAGAGAGGTTTCGACCAAATCCTGCATGACGTGTGTATACAAAACTTAAATGTAGTTTTTGCAATTGACAGAGCAGGACTTGTGGGAGCTGATGGAGAAACTCACCAGGGTATCTTTGATTTTTCATATTTAAGCTGTATTCCGAATATGAGCATTATGGCACCTAAAAATAATAAAGAGTTGGAGGCTGAATTGGAGTTTGCACTTTCATACGAAGGACCTATAGCGATAAGATACCCCAGAGGAAGGGCATATACAGGTCTTGAAGAATTTAACGCTCCGGTTGAATACGGCAAAGGAGAGCTGATTTATGAAGAAAGTGAAATCGCATTGCTTGCTGTAGGCAGTATGGTAAGCTGTGCAAATAATCTGCGCAACAGATTCAAGCTTATATCTCATAATTGCAGCCTTGCAAATGCAAGATTTATAAAGCCCTTTGACAAGCAGCTTATTGACAGGCTTTGTGAAAAGCATAAGCTGGTAGTCACGCTTGAAGAAAATGTTTTAAACGGAGGGTTCGGCTTGAGTGCAGGCAATTATATCAGAGAGCATTATCCTCATATACAGGTTTATAATGTAACTCTGCCGGATGCCTATGTTGAGCATGGAGATGTATCACGTTTAAGGCAGAGTCTGGGAATTGATTCCGAGTCTATATTTAAAAGCCTTAGAGAAAAATACAAATTATAATAAAATAAAAATTTATGCAGGAAAATAAATTAAGAAAAAAGAACAGACTTGATGTTATTTTATTAAATAAAGGCTTTGCACAAAGCAGAGAAAAAGCCAAAGCGATTATAATGTCAGGCGTGGTGTTTGTTAATGGAGAAAAAGAGGATAAGCCCGGGGCTTCCTTCTATGAAGATGAAGATATTAAAATAAAGGGAAATACTCTTAGATATGTGAGCCGGGGCGGTTTAAAGCTGGAAAAGGCTGTTGACACCTTCAGGATAGAGCTTGCTTCTAAAATATGTATGGACATAGGTGCATCTACGGGCGGATTTACGGACTGTATGCTTCAAAACAAGGCTTCCAAGGTGTATGCTGTTGATGTGGGCTATGGGCAGCTTGCCTGGAAGCTCAGGAATGATTCTCGCGTTATATGTATGGAAAAAACCAATATAAGATATATAAATAAAGAGCTGGTAACAGAGCCTGTAGATTTTGTGTCGGCTGACGTATCCTTTATTTCACTGTCGAAAATATTTCCCGCAGTAAAGGAGCTTCTTTCACAGGAGGCGAAAATGGTGGCATTAATAAAGCCTCAATTTGAGGCAGGGCGTGAAAAGGTCGGGAAAAAGGGTGTAGTCAGAGATAAAAATACTCATATTGAAGTAATTACAAATGTAATTAATTACGCTTTTGAAAATGGATTTGAGCCTGTTACGGATTTATCGGGCCTTGGACTTACCTATTCTCCTGTCAAGGGACCTCAGGGAAATATAGAATATCTGATTTATCTAAAAAGAGCTTGTATTAAAACCAATAAATATAAGGATATTGATTTTAAAAATATTATTGCAGGTATTGTAGATGAAGCGCATGACAGTCTCATAAATTAGGAGGAGAGATATGAGGTCTTTTTACGTAATAGGAAATGACGGAAAATTAAAAGCGAAGCAGGTTTCGGAAATTATTAAAAATCTTATTAAAGAATCCGGAGGAAAATGCTATACTGTTTCAGGCTATACGAAAAGAGGAAACATACCTGAGGATGTAGACTGCATAATCACTCTCGGAGGAGATGGCACCTTGCTTAAAGCCGCCGGAGAGGTGGCAGGGCTCGGCATTCCTCTTATAGGAGTTAATCTCGGGCATCTCGGATTTTTAACAAGCGTAGGCTATGATAATGATATAAATAATATAAAGGATATGCTTTTAAAATTATTTGAAGGCAGATTTACTATAGAAGACCGGATGATGCTTGAAGGCTGTAAGTGTGGCCCCAGCGAGGAAAGAAAATTTCTTGCACTTAATGAGGTAATTATAACAAAAACTGAAACAGTAAAATTTACAAGATGCAAGGTATATGTTGACGGAGAATTCTTGAATGAATATTCAGCTGATGGTATAATAATAGCAACACCGACAGGTTCAACCGCATATAACCTCAGTGCGGGCGGTCCTATAGCAGGGCTTGCAGGAAGAATGATACTTATAACTCCTATATGCCCGCATGCTTTAAGCAGAAGGAGCATAGTGCTTTCTCCTGAAAGCATAGTGGAGGTAGAGATGACGGATAGAGAAGATGTTGTAAAGGCGGCTCTGTTTGACGGGGAAGTAAAGCTGAATCTTGACTATAGCGAAAGAATGTATATAAAAGAGAGCAGTGTTAAAACTAAGCTGATTAAGCTGCAGGGTACATCTTTTTTAGATAATCTAAGAAATAAAATGAATAACAGCATATAAAACCGGAGGTGGTATGAAAAATCTCAGACATTCTAAGATTATAAGCCTTATAAGAAAGTATGATATTGAAACTCAGGAGGAGCTTTTGGACAAGCTTAAAAAAGAGGGGCTTAATGTAACTCAGGCTACAATATCGAGAGATATAAGAGATTTAAAGCTTACAAAGGCAGCTTCTTCAAAAGGAGAGCACAGGTATGTTTTTAAGCAGTCCAGTGAAAGCTTTTATGAGAAATATATCAGAATTTTAAAGGAGGGGCTTTTAAGTGTGGAGCAGGCTCAAAATCTTGTAGTTATTAAAACTGTGGCAGGCATGGCTATGGCAGTGGCGGCGGCAGTGGATGCACTTGAGCTTGGAGAGGTTATAGGCTGTATAGCAGGCGATGATACTATAATGTGTGCTATAAAAGATGTAGCTTTGACATACAATGTTATGGCAAAGCTTTCTAAGATGCTTGAAAAATAAGGAGAATTATGCTACTGGAGTTGCATGTAAAAAATCTTGCTTTAATTGAACAGGTTGATTTGGAATTTTTTGCAGGTCTTACGGTCTTGTCGGGTGAGACAGGTGCAGGTAAGTCCATACTTATTGACTCTATAAATTTGGCACTGGGTGCAAAAGTCGGTAAGGATGTTGTAAGAGCCGGAGCGGATTTTGCGTATATAGAGCTTTTGTTTTGTATAAATGACAGATTAAAACTTGATGCTATAAGAAAAATGGATATAGAAGTCGGTGAAGACGGACTTATTACCATGTCAAGAAAGATCAGTAAACAAAAGAATGTACTTAGGATCAACGGAGAGGTAATAGCCGCTGCAAAGGGAAGAAAGCTTATGTCTTTGCTGATAGATATACATAGCCAGCATGAAAGCTACGGGCTTTTGGAAGTAAGTAAGCAGTTACAGCTTATAGATTTATTTGCAGAAGACAGGGTCAAAGAGGTAAAGAATGATATCAAAGAAGAATATCAGAAATACAAGGCTATAGAAGAAAAACTTTCCGAGACGCTTGAAGAGAATTTGAGAAAAAGAGAAGTCGAATTCTTAAAATATGAAATAGAAGAAATAGAAGAAGCACAACTTAAGGAAGGGGAAGAGCAGGAACTTGTTCAAAGATATTCCAAAATAAAAAACGCTTCAAGAATAGCTGATGCCATGTCTAAGATAAGCTCGTATATAGAAGAAGACGGTATAAGCCCGGCACTTAAACTGATATCCTCGGTCGTACAATATGATGAGGAGCTTTCGGAAATAGAAAGCCAACTTTTTGATGCGGAATCTATTATTGCGGATCTAAGGCACAGTATATATAATTATATAGATGAACTTGACTTTGATGAGGAAGAGTTTGATGTTATCAATAATAGGTTAGACACAATAAGGAATCTACAAAGCAAGTATTCCGAGGATCTTAAAGAAATTAACAAGATATACGAAGCTAAAAAAGAAAGACTTGAATTTCTTGAAAATTACGAAGAACTGATAAGCGAATACAAAGAGCAACAAAGAAGTTCGGTTGCAAGACTTAATGAGCTTTGCGATAAGCTTTCCGAGTTAAGAAAAGAGTCGGCAGGAGTGCTTAAGGAAAGCATTATACGGGAGCTGCATGATCTGAACTTCCTTGGAGTTGATTTTGACATAGAGTTTAAGAAACTTAGTGACTTTACTCCGCAGGGTAGAGACAGTGTCGAGCTTATGATAAGTACCAATCCGGGAAATCCTAAAAAGCCTTTAAGGGAGATTGCAAGCGGAGGAGAACTTTCCCGTATCATGCTGGCAATTAAAACGGTGCTTGCAGACCTTGACGAAGTTGATACCTTGATTTTTGATGAGATAGACACGGGTATAAGCGGAAGAACCGCACAAAAAGTATCAGAAAAGCTTATGCTTATAGGAAGAGGACATCAGGTTATATGCATCACACATTTGCCGCAAATAGCGGCTATGGCAGATCATAACTACCTTATAGAAAAGCATACTGACGGACACAGTACCAAAACCGAAATATCTTATGTAAAAGAAAAAAGATTGGTTGAAGAAATCGCCAGACTTATAGGCGGAAGCGAGATTACCGAAGCGGTATTACAAACAGCAAAAGAGATGAAGGATTTAGCAGATAAATTAAAGGGATAGATACATTTAAGAAAGGGGAATATATGAAAAACATACTATTCGTTGCTTCTGAAGCAGTACCTTTTGTTAAAACGGGAGGTCTGGCAGATGTTGTAGGTTCACTTCCGGGGTATTTCGACAAAAAATATTTTGATTGCAGAGTAATGTTACCAAAGTATATGTGTATTCCTTGGGAGCTTAGAGAGCGCTTGGAGTATGTATCGCATTTTTATATGGATTATCTTGGGCAAAGCAGGTATGTAGGAATACTTAAAGCCGAGCATGAAGGTGTTACATATTATTTTATAGATAATGAGGGGTACTTTTCCGGAGACAGACCTTACGGGAATTGGCTTTATGACTTGGAAAAGTTCTCATTTTTCTCATTGGCAGCACTTTCCGCTCTTCCGGTAATAGGATTTAAGCCGGATGTAGTTCATTGTCATGACTGGCAAACAGGTCTTATACCCGTTTATCTGAAGGACAGATTTAGAGAAGGTGAGTTCTTTAGAAACATGAAGTCCGTATTTACCATACATAACCTTAAGTTCCAGGGAGTATGGGATGTGGATACTATAAAGAGGTTTTCCACCCTTCCCGGATATTATTTTACAGAGGATAAGCTTGAGTCATATAAAAACGGCAATATGCTAAAGGGTGGAGTGGTGTATGCTGATGCTATAACCACAGTCAGCGATACCTATGCCAAGGAAATACAAACCGAGTTCTTCGGTGAGGGGCTTGACGGACTTATGAGAGCCAGAAGTAACTCTCTTAGAGGAATTGTAAACGGTATAGATTATAGGGAGTTTAATCCTGAAACTGACGAGTACATATATCAAAAATATAGTGCAAAGAATTTTAGAAAAGAAAAGTATAAGAACAAGACAGGTCTGCAAACGGACTTGGGACTTGAGGTTGATGAAGGCAGGTTTATGCTTGGTATAGTATCAAGACTGACTAACCAAAAGGGACTTGATTTGGTAAGATGTGTTATAGATGAGATCTGTCAGGAAGATACACAACTTGTGGTACTCGGAACCGGAGATGAGGAATATGAAAATATGTTCAGGCATTATGACTGGAAGTATTGCAACAGAGTATCCGCTCAAATTTATTATTCGGAAGCCATGTCTCATAAGGTGTATGCTGCCTGTGATGCCTTTTTGATGCCTTCTTTATTTGAGCCTTGCGGACTGAGCCAACTTATCTCTTTAAGATACGGCACTGTACCTATAGTAAGAGAAACCGGAGGACTTAAAGATACGGTAGAGCCTTATAATGAATATGAGAATAAGGGTACCGGATTTACTTTTTGTAATTACAATGCACATGAGATGCTTGACAGCATAAGATATGCCAAATATATTTTCTATAACAGAAAAAGAGAGTGGAATAAGATCATAGACAGGGGAATGGCTAAGGATTATTCATGGACTTCATCAGCTCTTAAATATCAGGAATTATATGACTGGCTTATAGGATATTAGGATATTAATATAAGGAGAGAGAAACTAATGCATATATGGTATGAGATACTTTCTAATACGGTTTTGATAAGTGCGGTTGCAGCATGGTTTGTAGCCCAAGTTCTTAAAACCTTAATAGATCTGTGGTATACAAAAGAATTTTCTATAGAAAGGATGTGGGGAAGCGGCGGTATGCCGAGCTCCCATAGTGCAACCGTATGTGCACTTATGATTTCTACTGCTTTTGAATATAAAGTTTCTTCATTTGAGTTTGCTATAAGCTTTGTACTTGCAACTATAGTTATGCATGATGCCATGGGAGTCAGAAGAGAAACCGGAAGACAGGCAAAGCTTCTTAACCTGATACTTGATTCCGATTTTATGGAAATAAAGGGTATTGAAGATTTTGAAAAAAGGCTAAAGGAATTTGTTGGACATACCCCTTTGCAGGTTTTTATGGGGGGAATGCTTGGTATAATAATAGCAGTAATAATAAATATGGTATTATATCCGGTTTAATATAGAGTATTTTTATGTGATGAATTAGGATGAAAAGGAACTGTATAAAGATGGATTTTACACAAAATTATAAGATGGTGTGAAGAAAATCTATTTTTAGGCAGTTCCTTTTTTTTATACAATAAAGTGTTGAAATAACTAAAATGATTTTAGATGTTAGATACAAAAATAACATATTGTTTCCCGAAACTTCACAATACTCAAGAAAAATAACATAGAATATTAAGATGATAAAATAATAAGTATATGATACTATAAACACATCAAAGGAGTGTAGTATAAGATAGAAAATATACTCACTCAATTTTTGATAAATGCACAAGAGCCTTTATAGTGATTTCTTTATACAAAAATCGATGTTTTATTTTTAGTAAACTATAAAAGCTTTTGCCTCAACAGAGTATTAATTATATCTAACACAGCAGCTTGAAATTTAGTCAGAGTTTTTATTTTAATAAAAGTTTTTGCGATTGAAGGACTTAAAATAAACTCTCTGACTATTTTATTTATATAATAAAGGGGGCTGGAAATATGGAGAAAAGGGTAGTTATAACAATTGCTGTTTTAACTATATTATTTAACATATTTTTTTTCTTACATATTGGTAATAGTACAGTAAGTAGTTTTCTTACAGATAAAATCACAGTATCTTTTAAGATTCATAAAGAGACTGCGCATGTTAACTCCAAAAATGAAATTTTGAAAAAAGTTCAAGATTTTTTTGAAGAAAATAATATTGAAATAGCCCAATATAATTTTTTGACCAGAGATAAGATAGATATATATTCTACAAATAAAGACAATT
>ERZ773062.772-NODE-772-length-15102-cov-8.295607_pt1 | contig 15102 bp, 44 predicted proteins | sample MGYA00580626_ERZ773062 | MGnify/ENA primary metagenome ERZ773062 (study PRJEB29015, sample SAMEA2738003) | human oral metagenome | biome: human oral; feature: human-associated habitat; material: dental | place: China | collected 2058 ...
AAATTTATCGCTTTAAGGAATTTTTATGAATTAACAAATTTTAGGCTGTTTTTTGTTAAAAAACACAATTTAGTATATAAAATTTTATTAAAATATGATATAATTAAAGATTATGCATTTAGAAAAAATAAATTTTAAACATGTCGGAAAAGTATTTTCTGATTGTAAACATGAATATGCTATGCGTTATATTTTCGAAACAAACGCAAAGCGCCGATGGAGTATATATAAAGGTCCTGATTATATTAGTATATTCTTTGGGTTAGGCAAAGAAGAATATTATCGATCTAATTATGAAGTTGGCGATAATAATATTAGATATTATCGACCACAAGGTAAGGCACTTTTCCGATATTTTTATAGTTTATTTTCTATGAGTATATTATATTATGGAAATAAATAGAAAATTATTAGATATATTCTGCCATACCCAGTTTGATTCTAAGTTTAAATATAATTTTAGAACTCATAGATGTATCGAAATGAACGAAAGTATTAATAGCAAACAAATGTCGTTACGATATATTGTCGGAAGAAAGCCTACGTTATTAGCTAAAGTATTTGTCGAATTGAATTCTACTATTGTCCGTAAAAGAATAATAAAGAATTTAATACAATATAAATATAATGTTATAAATATATATAATTTATATATAGTATCTAGAGAATATATGAGGGTAAATAAATGAAAAAAGCGCGCGTCTATCTTAAATTATTTGTTCCGTTTATTCAAAATTCTAAATATTGCTATATTATATATAATAATAATGATCATAAATTTACAATAAATTATAGTAATATTACAGAAAGGATAGATATATATTGTAACATTGTTAATATAGATTTTAATCTTGCTTCTTTAAGTAAATATAAAAAATGGTATAAATTAAAAGCACATTGTTGTGAAGAAGATAATGCTTGTTATATATATAATTTATTTTTAATATTAAAATTATGGAACTTAAAATTAGTAAAAAATATAAATTAATTGAAGATATTTATTTAGCTAGTGGAATAAAATATTTATTCTATAAGAAAATAGATTTTCCTTATATAAATATTTTTAGAGGACTTACAGAATTTCAAATTACTGAAGTAAGATACCCATTAAATATATTTTATCATTCATATGTAAATATTAATAATAAAAAAATTAAATATGAAAATTTAAAATATAAAGATTATTTAGAATATCTATATTTTTTATTTTTTATTAGTAAAATTTATTGTAGCGGTGAATCTTCTCAATTATTTAAAAATTATGAGATTTGAATTTAATTATTTAGAAAAATATAAAATAATTGATATATATTATTTATATCAATTATTTTATCCTTCTGACGATAAATTAGATGAAAAATATAAAATATCTATATCTAATTATCATAATAAAAATATATGTATAATACTAATTGAAAATTATGATCCAATTTTTGAATGTTCTATTTTAGATTTAAAACGTAATGAAGTAAGAATTAGCGTCGATCGTAAACAAAGTTTTAATTATATATATCATTTATATATAATATCTTATTACTATTTTGTAGAAAATCTTGGTGTTTAATGAATATATTTAATTGTAATTTTAATAGCATTAAACTTGGAGCCAATATAAAATATAATATTAATAATGGCTATGAGATTATTCCTTGGTATATTATTAAAAATACTGTTAATGTTATAGAAATATTAGCTTGTCGTAAATATAATAGTCTTAATAATTATTTTGTTGATTTTGAATATAATAGAATATATTCTAAGATTGATAATAATCACAATAAAGCTATATATTTATATAGATTATTTTATATTAATTGTATGTATAATAAATTAGATATAAGGAGGTGAATAAGTTGGCGGATAGGTATGATGGAATAAATAGAAAAACAATGCAAAATTTTTTAAAGGATTTTTTTACATATAATATTAAATATAATGTTAATAATAAAAATCCTATAAAAATTGAAAGAGATGGTGCCAATTTTAAAGTTGAAGCTAGTTATCTTGTTAAAACTGGAATATTCCATTTATATTTTAACTGCTATTTATATTCTAGAAATTGGGATATGTATGTTGCAGACACAGATCACAATGCTTCAAAAAAGTCCGCATATCTACTTAACTTATTCACCTTATCTAGCATATATTTACCTTATGATCAACGAACGAATTATCAATTATTTTAAATTTAACAATAAAATTATTTATGATCTTAAATATAATAGTAATGATAAATTTTTATTTATTCAAAAACAATATGATTTAAATATAATAAAATTGCATGTAACAAATAAAAATTTTAATGTAAAATTAAATATAGATTTTCATTATTTACAAACTTTTGATCACAAATATTTTGAAATTAATAAACATCATTTAATTAATATGTATATGTATTTAAAAATATATTATGATAAATTATAAATTAATAAAAAATTTTCAAAAATATAATAAAATTTATACTATTATATATAAAGATTATGATATGACTATTGTAAGAGATGATGGTATAAACGGTTTATTCATCAATAGATTTATTGCTTTAAAAGAATATAAAATAGAATCATTTGCATATCTTGTTGATAATGAAGATTTTACTAAATTTAATTTCTCGAACAAAGAAGAAACTGAAAATATTAAATCAAAATTACATGTATATAGTTTATATTTATTAAGTAGAATTTATACATATTAAAAGAGAGAATATATTATGGAATTAAAAATTGTTGCATTCGATATTACAAATCTTAATAAAAATTTAGATTTATCTAAAATTAATAAAGATTATATTATAAATAACAAATATTATCATTTTACGGATCTTCACAAAATCGAAAAATCTGAATATAAAGGGCCTAAAACATATAATCAATATATTATTACATATGAAGATTCTGATGATTATATTTATTTGAAATCTTTTGGTTATGAACCTATTGATTTGAACGAAGTAGAATTAGCGCCAATTCTTGTGTTCGAAGCTCAAGAATATAAAAATGGAAATTTTAGATCTAAAGATATTTATTTCACTATTGATTCTCAACAAATGTTATTTGAATTAAATAGTTACGTTTATCATATAAAAAAAAGACAAAATGGTATTATTACACAAACTACAGGATATGATAGAAATAAAGTTGATTTGTTTATAATTCTTAATAACGAACGAAGAAATCTAGCCGAAAGATTTACTGCTGAAGAATATACAAAAGTAAAAAAAGAAATTAAAAAATTTAATAAAGTTATCGGCCAATTTAATTTAGAGTTAGCTATTAAAAAATTAACTTATGAATTTAATGATACTGTTATTAACAGTGAATTTGTTTATTAAGGAAAATAAATAATATGAAAGCATTATTAGTTGTATTATGTACTACATTAATGATTGTATGTGGTATTTTATCTAAATTATTGTGGATAACGACTGGTATTGGATTTATTTTATATTTATTAAATATGTTTGATATCTCTAGTACTATTATATTAAATTTATTTATTGGAAGTTGTTTATCGACTTTAATTACTATTTTAAGTTCTCTAGGAATTACTTATTTTGCAACATCTAAATAAAAAATTAATTAAAAAAAATTCTGAAGAATATAGTATATTATATAAAATTAATAGGTATCGTTATCATATATGTATTCCAGAATTTAATTATATTTTTTGTTATAAATATACTGGAAAAACTAGAGATCTTGCGCCTATTTTTATTATAAAATTATTATTCAGAAGCAAAAATTATAAAATTTCATCTAATAAAGAAAAATATTCAAAAAATATAATTAACATGTTTTTATATTGTAAACTTATTAAAAATGAAAATTAAATTGATTAAATCTTTTTTAGGTTTAAAACAAAATAAAATATGTTCATTAGAATAACATATGAAAAAGGGTGAATAAATGGAATTAATATATTTTGATATAACATTTACTAATAAAGAATATGTTATACCTGAAGAATTTAATAATTTTATCTTAACTAATGATTATTATGAATTTGAAGAATATTCCACTAGTACTATTAAAAAATATATTGATGAAGAAATTAAAAGAAAAAATTGTAAAAAATTTGCTATTACTTTTAAAGGATCAAAATTCTATAAATGGTTAACTGATGTAGAAGCAGAAGAAATATCTAAAGAAAATATTGTTATATCTCATATTTTTATGTTGACTGCGAGTAAATTAATGAGTAATAAATATAAAATTAATAAAATTATGACAACACTTTGCAGTCGTTATGAATATACAAAATTTAAAGATTTAATTGGAAATAAAGATATATTATATATTGATACAATTAAATTTTCTTATGACGATATTAATTACTATTTAAAAATTAATTTAAACGGTAAAGATTTTGGTTTATCTAAAACTTCAAATTATGATCAAGAAAAATATGATCAAATTAAAAAAGCTATATCAGAAACTAATAATAAATATAAAGATTTTAAAGTCAATAAAATTTTAAAAGAAGTAGAAAAAGAATATAATAATACTGTTATTAGTGAAGAAATTATTTATTAAGGTAAATATTATGGATATGAAAATGCTTAATATATATTATACTAATCTAAAGAATAATATATTATCCTTAAAAGAAGAATTATTTGAAATGTTGTTTCTTAAAGAAGGATTAATCTCTTATTCTGAAGATATTAATAATGATACACTTAAAGTATTAGTATATTTATATCAATTAATTTTAAATCACGAAACTGAACCGATTGGAATCTTTAATAAATTATTTGAAAAATTCGATATTAATTTTAATGAATTACAAAATATTGTATCTGATTATAATTATGTTATTGAAAAAGTTAATACTAATATTTCAGTTACTAATATTAAAAATATTCAAGCAATGTTACGTGATATTCAAATGAATTTTAGTATGTTAGGATATCAAGAATATTAAAGGCGTTTATAATGAGCGCATATAAGGAAAATATGGTTAATTTTTTTAAATTAAATATAGAAGATAAAATTCTTGAAAATCAATATAATTTAAAAAATAAAAAAATAAGAATTATTTTAGTGTATGATCCTAAGAAAATTTATTTTGAAATAAACAATATTACAGATTTTAATGATAATAAAACAATTATGTTGTTACCTATATTTAATTTTAAAATTAAAGAGTATAATTTCGAGCATAAATTTCTTACTAATGATATTGATTTATTATCTGTTAACGATAAAAAAATTCGAGTCATATATTTATTCAAAATGTTGACATATTCTTTATTCACTTATGATTAAAACTTTAATAAAATTAAAACAATATTGTAGCACGCATTATTCATATTTGCGTTTTCCTATTTATTTAAATGATAAAGTTAGATTTTATTCGATATGTATGATTAATATATCTAGAGATAGTTTATCTATTAGAACTCATTATCGTTATACTGGTTATGGCTATAACAAAGAAGAAAGAGATATTAAAATATTAGATAATAATAATATTTTAATAGCTAAATTAATATATCCAGGAAAATATACTAATAAATATTTAGTCAATAATAGAATTAAAAGTAAATATGAATATGTGTGCTGCTTATTGTATATGCAAAATATTATAAACGGTATACATGAAATTAAATAAATTAGTAAAAATACATAATTATCTTTATGATAATAATTATTCCTGTTCTTTATCATATCATTTTAATAAATATTGTTTAACTATCGATAAATATAATAGTTATTCTCCAATAGGTATGATATTAAATTTTGATCATTTAAAAAATAATATTTCTGAAAAATTCATAGTCCCTACTAACAATAAAATATTAGCGACTATAAATTTTTCATATTTTATAGCAGATAGTATAGATAATAATAAAAAATTATTATCATATATACTTATGTTAATAATGATTCATAGCATAATAAATAATAATCGATATGAAAAATAATTATGGGAACTAGTATTTCAGTATTTAATAAAAAATTATTAATTGATCCAGAAAGAATTATAAATAATTATGAGATGAAATATCGAATAAAAGGGGAATATATGAATTGCTATAATATTAAGCAAGAATCAAGATTCCAAATTAGATTACTTATTCAACATCATATGCATTGTTTTTCTTATGGTAACAGAAATGAACACTATGTGTACGACGAACATGAAAATAATTATGTAGTTATTAATGCTAATGCTATAACTATAAGTAAAATTTCTGGATACTATAAAAAAGTAGCAATAAATATATATCGATTATATGTTTATTCATATTTATGGATATATTAATATTTTTTGTTCAATAGAACGTATATATTTTAACGAGAACATATGTGTTCTCTTAAATAAAAAAAATGAAAAATCAATATGTAATAAAAGAAAATAAATATCTTAGTAACAAACTTGAAGCTAATATTAAAACTATTATATCTTATAAATTTAAACGTGTAGATTATGAAACTTATGTTTGTTTGGGCAAATACATTGTAACTAGAGTTAGATTAAGCGCTGCTAAGTTTAAAGATACTTCATATGGAAAAACTAATTGTAAATATTTAAATTTTAAAAAGAAGAAATTAATTAACTATATGCAATCTATGTTAATAGCTAATTATTTTTATAATATATATGAATAATAATATAAAATGGCTAATGATTATTAGTCAAGCATTTCCAAACCTAATATTTGGGTTCACAACACCAGTAGTCCATATATATTTTATAAGTTTAGTTGAGCCAAGTATATATAGTTTAGCTAATTTTATAGAGGCAGCATTATCTGCTATTGTGAACAGCTTATTTAGTAATCAAAAATGGCGTCATTATTTCAAACAATTTGCATTATATTTTTTAGCCCTAGATAGTATATTATATATTATTATAATATTTATAGGTATAGATTATATTAATATTAGATTTATAGGACTAGCTGTTATTAATAGTTTATTATGCAACATATGGTTTATAATGCTTAGTGATGCTTTGAATAAAAATATTTCTGGAGATACTCTTACTGATTTTAAAGTATTACAGCGAAGTTAGATGTTGTGGGGCAGTTTAATTAGATCTGGCATCGGTATATGGATTAATAATTCTATATCGGTAGAATTAGCTTTAATATTACAAGCAATATCTACTGTTGTTATTGCTGTTTGTGATGGATATTCATTTGGTAAATTAAATGAAATTAAACAAAAAGATAGCTAATTATCATGTTAAATGGAATAAAACTATAAATTATAAATATTATAAAATTAATATTGTAAATTATTTCGGTACTTATAAACATGATTTATGTTTTGAAATTCGTGTTGACTATAATACTACAAGTATTAGCCATAAAATTAAATACAATAGTACAAAAGATAAAGATTATTATGCTATTGTAAATAAAAAAATTGTTAATACATATGAATATAATATATTATGCAACATGTTAACTTATATACATAATATTAATTTATTTAATTGTATATGTTTAGTGGATAATAATAAGGATCAATTGTATTATGGGCGCAGAAAGGAAAGATAATTATGTTTGATAAAGAAATATTAAAATCTAAAATTGATCTTAAAAACCCAGGTCCAGCTATGGAATATTTAGATTCTACTATGTCGTCTAAAGAAATATATAATTATTTAGAAAATTATATTAAAAATGCAGAAGATGAGGTCGTTTATTTACCTATTCCTCCAAAAATTGTAATTTTTATGCATATTATTGAACTCGAATGTAACATACCTTATACTATAAGCGCAGATAAAGAAATGGTTAATGAATTTGTTCTTTGTGATGAACATTATTCATATTCGCTTAAATTATATGATTTTTATGATAAAACAATTAAAAAATATAATAAAAAAAATAAATTTTTTACATATATTGGGATCGTTCATGATCATAATAATTACTTAGTATATCCAACAGAGGATTATATTTTTATGGCTACTATCGATAATACTGTTAAATTTAATTATAATGTAGGATATATGGAAGATTTAGATAATTCACATGCTATTAAAATTTTTAGAAGAGAAGTGTAATTATATTAAAAAAATATGGTTGACAATTAGGTATGTATAATGAGGATTCTTATTAATAATAAAATATTAGATAAGTTCATAAGTCAAATGGCTGTGTATAATATACGATATAATTTTTCTGATATAATATTTCAATCTGGATTAAGACGAAATTTATATGAAATGCTTACTGAATTATCTATATATAAAGAAGATAAAACATATTGTGATCAAAGTTTTGGCTTTAATAAGCTACAAATTGATTATTTATATAGATTTTATCATACTATTACATTTGATTTAGATCTTTATAACAAGGAAAAAATTAATATGAATTTATCAGAATATATTTTCAATTTAATGGCAGAATCTTGTATATATAGATATGAAAATAAATTCAAAAATTTTAAACGATAATAAAAAATATGCTTCTGAAAGTATGTTGGAAAATCGATATGAATTAAAATATGGATATATTGATATATGTACATTAATTAACTCTGATTTATATTTAAATAAAAATTTACATATTTGGATATCAAATTATATTAGCACTGAAGAAATTCATCAATTTAGCAGAGCAATAGACTCAATTAAAATAATTTTACATTCTAACACAAGAAATGTTGATGTAGAAAATGTAGCAAATATGGATAATATTATATGGCTTTATAATCTTACTATGTTTAATTTCAGTATATATCATGTTACAGAGATTTGAAAATTTTAAAAAAAATAAAGATAAAAATATTAATAAAACTAGAGTCGAATATAATTTATATAATTTTAGTATTCAAACAATATATACTGGTCATCAATTTGAAAGTTTTATTAATATGTCTCTTATAAATATTGTTAATTTTGAAAATCCAGAATCTATATATACTAATTATGGTTGTGTAATATTTTATAAAAATAATAATATTAATCTTTGTAAATTAAATAATATTAAAAATTTTTTACAAGCATTAGCTTTAATATCTTATGTATATAATTTTAGAACAAAAAGTGAATAAGAATTCTGTGGATATTAAGTAGCTCCGCTGCGAAAATCTCTTCGAGCTCTTTTCGCTTCTGCTTTTTATGCACAATTGCTTAGTGTTTATTTGTAAATTTAAAATAATTATATGAAATCAGAATTTGTACAAAATATTAATAATAAAATATATAATATTATAAAAGATGATCTTATCGGTGAATTTATTAAATATAAATATGATAATGCTATAATAGAATCTGTTCTTACTTATGATTTACTTACACGTAGAAATGTTCCGGTTATATCGTTATATATAGATGGAAAAGAATATGATTATGAAACAGAATATGAATGGAGTTTCGATATAAATTATACTGAAGATTATAAAAATAAATATATGTATGAAGATTATTTTTATAATAATAATAGAAATTTTATATATTTAATAAATTTAAATTTAATATCTATAATATTAAAAGGTGAATAAATGAAGGAATATGAACTTAGAAATAAAGGGCGCGCATTTTTCGATAAAATTGCTAAATCTAAAGTATTTGATGATTTAATGTTTGCCGTACATAAGACTAATGATTTTTTAGATTATGGCAACGGTATTTTAAAAGTTGCATATTATAATGAAGATATTATTTTTCAGTATGACGAAAAATATGTTACAGAATCTTTAATCAAAAAATTAATTATTATCGTAGAAAATGAATAAGAAAAAAGCATTAAAACGTTTAAATAAATATTCTTCATTTAAAGATATAAATTATAATTTTTCTAAAAATACAGGTGTTTGTATATATGTTGATCATAATTATAAAATTAATCTTAATTATGAATCAACAACATCTAAAAATCTATATTCTGATATTGATAAATATGGTATTTTTTGGATATCTAATAAAAAATATGTAACAAAAATAAATAAAATAAAAATTAAGTATATTAAGGAATTATATATAATGACAATTTTATTTAAAAAGCCTATTAAATTATGAATAATAAATTATTGAACATATTAAATTCAAATAAATTTAAATATGGTGAAATATTAGAATATAAATGCGGAAAATATATTGCTTTTGTAGATTCAGAAGTATTTGCAGTAACTAATAATTCTTATTGGTTAGAATTTGATTTTAGTGATTTTGATCATAATGAATATCATTATGATAACTGTTATGGCGATATAATTTTATATAATAAAAAATTTGAAACTAAAGAAAATTTTGATAAAATAGAATATATTGAAGAAATGGCGATATATTTAGTATGTATTTAAAATTTATTAAAGGAAAATATATGAAAACATTAGATTATATTAGAAATATAATGTACTTTATTCTTATGATAACTTGTGCTGTATGCGTTCATTTTTATGTTTTAGATAATTGGAATAATTATGATTTTTCTGGTAAAATATTTTTAACTTTTTGTTTAACAATTATAAATTTATGCACTATGGGATATATTCTGACTTTATTATTTGATATTCGTTATAATTTAAAAATTAAAAAATGATTTATTTTACGGACACAATAAAATTAAGAAATTTAATAAAGAAAACATATCATAATAAAATAAAATTATTTTATCAATATAAAGGTATAAAATTTTATGTCGATATGAGTAAATATAAAAATTATATCGATGTTTATATGCATAATAACAGAGATTTAGAGCTTCCAGAATATTTAGAACTTTATTCTTCTAGTATGAATATGAATGGTTTTAAAAAAAATATTAAATCTAAAAATAATAATTCTATAAGTTTATATAATTATACTGTTATGATGTTTTCATATTTAATTCTTATGAAAAATGAAGGTAAAAATAAATTATTTATAAAAAAAATTAGTAAGTGAATAATATGACAGCATTAATAAGAAATTTATTTTGTTTTATTTCTATGATAATTTTAAGTATATTCGGATATTATTATGCACAAGAAAATTGGGCTACATTTGATTTTTATGGACAATTAACAGTAATTATTAGTATAATATTTGCTATGATTGTTCTTAGTGCTTATTTATTTGTTATCATATGTGAAACTTATTATTTTTTAAAATATAGGTTATAAAAATGATCGATTTAAGAATACATCCAAATTTTTTTATTTATGCAATGAACAAATTAATTCCAGATTATCAGTTTACTTATGAACATCACGGTGAAGATTATTTAATTTATGTAGAAGAACTTGAATATGATGATTATTCTAAATATAAAGTTCAAATTATTAACCGCACAACTAAAGAAGAATTTCAATTTAATATTGGATTCTCTGAAGATAATACTTGGATTTGGGAAAATGATAGCGAACAAAATATGATCAAATATTCTATTTATTTTACATATCTTATTAATCATTTATTACAAAATTATTATTCTATTTATTATGAGGAATAAAAAAATGTTATATAAAGATATGTCGAAACAGCATCGAATCAATTTATTAAAAAAAGTTATTCGTGAAGAAAATCATTTCCATGAAGAAGAATCTTATTGGAAAAAACATTTAAGTCATAGAGTATTTCAAGTATATTCTTCGCTTAGCGAAGCTGAATTGTATAATATTTATATGTATTTTTTAGCAGAATATGAATCTGCTCAATTAAATCCTGTTGAATTTGAAAATACTTGGGCCATTGAAAATGGATACTAATATTAAAAATTTATTAATAAAATTATTAAAACTTAAGTGTAAAATAAATTATAAATATCCTTATGAAGGTTATTATTATAATTTAAAATATTATGATTATGGCCAAGATTTTTTAAACGGTATTCCTCAAGGTCAGCATGACAAAGATTTAAGAACATGGTTTGGACCTAGTGGTAACGAAGTTTTTAATTTAAAACCGTTAGAAACAAGTTTATTTTGTTTACATAATGGCTTTCTTAATGATAGTGAATTTATTGAAAAATTAAAAACAAACTATGAAGATAAAATAAATTATATTGATATTTTGGGGATATTTTGTTTGTTTAATAATGAGTAATAAATTATTTAAAAAAATAAAAGAAAAAGAAATAAAAAATAAAAGACCGTATTTAGAAGTTAGATCTTTAAAATATAATATAAATATAGATAGTTATTTTAAAATTTGTTATACTTATAGTTGTGGAAAAACTAACGGTCAAGCTCATATTATTATGGATACTACTGATTTATTATATGATCATTTTAAAAAATTAAAAAATGCTCGATATTATTTTAGTTATCAACATATATTTGTTCGCGGTGTAAACTTTCAAGATTATTATAAAAATCTTAAGTATATAACAGATATAGCTATTTTAAATTTATTATATAGGGAAGTCGATCTTTTTGATTAATATTAGGAATAAAATAAAATGATTACTATTAATAGAAAATTTGATATTTTATTTAATAAAATATCTGAAATATTTGAAAATATATCAAGAGGAACTTGTTATAAAGTTTTTCATGCTTCTATAAAGAAAATGAGTTTTTATTCTAATAACGGAATTATTACTATTCGATTTGTAGTTGAACCAGAAGAATATGAAACATATATATTATATGCTACATTAATACAAAAAGAAAATAATGGTGAATTATATTTTCAGTTTTATTATTCTGATAATGAAAAAAGTGAATTATGCAAATTAAAACAAAATATTGTATTAGAATTATGTAGAATGTTTACTTCTTAAATTAAAAAGGTGAATAAGTATGGAAATTGCTGCAAATTTTATTTATATTTTCGCGTCATTTTTCGCATTCAAAGTAATTTATGATGTCGTCTTCGGTCATTAATTATTTCAATCTCAAAAAAGAAATATTTAATTTTAGAGATATTGAATTATCTGATATTTATAATAATATTTATATCGATATTTATCGTTTCGATTATGAAAAAATAGTATTTTCTTTAGAAAATTATGAAGAACAAGGATCTGAATGTCTTACATCTATTGATGATATCGCTATATGGGTTCCATATAATTATCAAACAAAAATAAAAAATTTCAAAGAAGTAGTTTATTGGAATATAATATTATTATATTATAATCAAAATGTATATTATAGGTCTTTTTATGTAAGAATATAAATATTTTAATAAAATTTATAATATTATAAATAAATATGAAATAGATCATCAAGATATTTATTTAATTTATAATAATATTATTATAAATTCTTATTTGTCTAGAGCTGATAATTCAGTATGGTCTCCATATGAAAATTCTATTTATATAAATAAAAAAACTTCTTATTATTATGAATCTAAAAAAGATGGAATATTTTTAAATAATGATAAAATATTTTTATCAGTTGAATGTAGAATTCAAACAAAAAAAGATACTATTCATAAAATTGTAAGAAGTAGTTTACACATTTATAATATGTCAGTTTGTTATATATTAATGAGAAATAAAATATTTAATAAAATATTATGAATTATACAAAAGAATTATTAAATAATAAGATATGGAATTCTGTCGACAAACATTATATAGATTGGTTTCAAGTTAAATATAAAAATTATGTAAGTATTATTATTGAAATTAGTCAATGTGATTATTTAGAATTTAATTTCGATAATTGTGGCGATTCTTTTGATGTTTATAATCATATTCAATATGAAGATGTTTTTATATACGTCGATAATATTTTTAAAGAAGATTATCGTAACGTAGAAAATCATCTTATTTATATAGCATCTTTATCTAGCTTTAGCGGAATATACATATGATATATTGTAAAAAATTATTTAGTAATACATTATTTTACCTTTTATGGGATAGTTATATTAAATGTATGCATGGTAAAAGATATAATAAAGATTTATATTATGATAATCAAAAAGATGTCGGCATCGGAATAGAAATAGATTATGAATATTCTGAAATTATAATACTATTTGATCAATATGTAAGAGATGGTATTAGAATTAAAACAGAAAATAATATTTATGAAGGTATAGTTATTTCAATTAATGAAAGTGAAAAATATAATCTTAATAATTCAGTGGATAAAGCATGGTATGTGGCGACACTTATTACTTATTCACTTATAAAATCATGGAACAATTAGCTAAATTAATAGATCAAACTATAGAAAAGAATAAAAATATTTATTCTACTAAAACTTATTGGACTCATTATAATGTAGGATGGAATATAGCTATACATATATCTTCAAAAGCTAAATTAGCAAATTTTAATAAAAAATTAGATTGCTTATTATCTTGTTATGATCATAATATTGACCATGATTATGGATATATGGGATATTCAAATGGACCTTATAATAGCCAGTATTCATGGGAAATTGAATTTGATATTATTGCTGTCGATATGAGAAAAAATAGTGTTGATTATTATAATAAACGATTTGCATATTTATCTTTATTAACTTTTTATCATCAATGTTTTCAGGAGTGGTTACATGAAAAATTATAAACGATATTTCTATGATAGATTCCTGAAAATGGAAAAAATAGATAAACTTAAAGATACTAACTTACATATAAATATGAATTGTAGTCGAGAAGATATGATAATTTTTTATCGTTTTAGTAATCGTTTTATTTTAAATTATAAAAATAAAATTATATTTGAAAAAGGTCTTAACGATCATTTAATCAATAAAAAATATTCTTATTTTATTTTGATGGCTAAAATGTTGTCAACTTGGAGACAATATGCGAGAAACGAAGCAAAACGAAGAGCTCGGCAGAGGCGTGCATTACGAGAAACCTCTGTCGAAGCTTAAATCATTGCATTATAGAATATTAAATATACTAAGACAAATGAGTTATAATATACAATATGAAAATATTCATATTAAATTTTATTATAATAATCTAATGCTAGGTATGATAATCACTGATAAAGTTTTTAAATACTGTCATTTCGGTGATTTTTTATATTCTATTGAAGTAGGTAATGATATTATAAATAGATATAATTCTGTATTTAATTATAGTGATTTTGAATGTAGAGTTATGTTTATTTGCGAACTAATTCTATATTCGGGAATGATACATGAAAGTATTACAACTACAAAATAATCAATATCTTATCTTTATGAACGATCGAGTTATTTTTCAGAGTTATCAAACTATTATTGCTTATTATGA
>ERZ773062.775-NODE-775-length-15056-cov-63.999733_pt1 | contig 15056 bp, 11 predicted proteins | sample MGYA00580626_ERZ773062 | MGnify/ENA primary metagenome ERZ773062 (study PRJEB29015, sample SAMEA2738003) | human oral metagenome | biome: human oral; feature: human-associated habitat; material: dental | place: China | collected 2058 ...
CCCGGTACTGGTTGACTTCCTCCAGCATGGCGACTGTGTTGATCTCTTCTGACGGACCACCGGACCGCGCACCGGCAACATGACCACCGTTGTACGCCGTGTCATACTCCGAGGCAAGATCGTTGCCGTAATCCTTCACACGCTTCTGCACCACGTCAGACCGAGACCTAAACCTCTCGCCGACATCACCCAGCACATCCACCTCCATTCGAACTGTCCTGGCCCATTTATCCGTCGTGTAGTGGAACCGACCATCTACCGTATATGTTGCATTCGGATACGGCTGACGCAGATCCGGGTTCAACTCACCCGTCACCGCCTTCGAGTTCGTCTCTACATGTCGCACCTCACCACTAGCATCCGTGTAGTAGTGCGTCTTGTAGCTCACCCCGCTCTTCGTCGTACGAATCACCTCATAATGAGCATTCGCTTCAAGATCCACCCCCACGCCGAACGGCTTTGTCCGCTTCGGATACAGTTTGTCACCAGGCTCAATCACCTTCGCCTCTACATCCGGACCAACCGTACGATGCTTCTGGTTGAACGCATCCTGATCACGCCCCTCGTGCAACTGATCAGCCCACTCCTGACGCTCCTCAACCGTCAACGGTTTCTTGTCAGGATCCTCCCCAGAACCGTCACCGTCCGACTTACCATCACTAGACTCGGCATCTGAGTCACCATCACGGCCAGCCTCATCATGCTCGGCACTGTTAGCGGCATCGGCGTCGTTCCTGCCATGCTCAGAGTGACCGTCAGCGTCCGCATGAGACCCGTCACCATCACCCTGGTGGGCGTGGTTACGCCCCTGAGCCGCATCAGAGTCGGTCTTGTCTCGACCAGCGTCAGAGCCATCACCGTGAGTAGCCCGATCACGCTCGGCACCATCAGCGTCCGCACTGCGCCCATCGGCGTCACCGACACGCTCGTGACCCTCGGCGGCATCACGGTCAGTCCTATCCCGGCCAGACTCAGCATCAGCACCACGCCCAGCACGGTCGCGATCAGTACCATCAGCATCATTCTTGACCGACTCGCGACGCCCGTCAGCATCCGTACGACCACCATCGTGGGCATGCTCACGCCCATGAGCCGCATCGCCGTCAGTCCTGTTCCGACCGGCCTCAACGTCACGCCCGGTACGGTCTCGGTCAGCATCCTGAGAGTCCGCACGGTGGCCATCGGAATCATGAGCGCGCTCACGACCCTCGGTCGCGTCATCGTTGGTCTTGTCTTGACCAGGCTCGGCGTCGCGTCCGGCCCGGTCAGCACCGTCCTGAGCAGACTCACGGTGACCGTCAACATCTGCATGACCCGCCTCAGCGTCACCCTGACCGACACGATCACGACCCTCAGCTGCGTCAACATCCGCCTTGTTCAGGCCGGCCTCAGCGTCGCGTCCGGCACGGTCGGTACCGTTGACGCCATCCTGAGCGGGCTCACGGTGACCGTCAACATCCGCATGACCAGCCTCGGCGTCAGCGGCCTGGCGAGCGTGCTCCTTACCAGTGGCAGCGTCACCATCACGACCAGCCGGCTCCTGACCAACGTCGTTCACTTCGTGCTCGCTCCCGACCGGCTCAGAATGACTGCGGTCAGAACCGTGCCCAACATCCGTCTGCTGACCTTCAGCGCCCCCGCTGGCATTGTCGCCGCCCTCGGAAGCACGTGCGTCACTGTTGGCAGCCGGCACCGGCTCGTCGGTACCAGTACGAGAGGCATCGGATGTGCCAGACCTGGACTCACTATGACTGGAGGCCTCTGTTGCCTGGCCGGTATCAGTATGCGCCGCATCGTTACTTCCCAGATCAGGCCGACCGGAATCTCCGGTTGTTACTCCTTCACCTGCGTGGTGCGAGCCCGACGAGATGTCGGGAATAGACGATTCGCCCACATCGACGCTCGGCGTTCTACCATTGCCGTCAATCTTGAAGCCGGAAGCATCCGGGTTGTTCATATCGAATCCGGAACCAGACCCAGCGCCGACCTTAACGTCCGGATCGGCACCAGTCCACTTACCGATCGATTCAATCAAGTCAAAGTCCGGCAGCACACGAGATATAACCGCCTCAGATATCTTCCCAAGAGGTTTACTCAGTAACGCACCAAGCGGGTCTGTCACGGTCAGAAATACGTTGGCCACCTCCGCGGCACGCCCAACCTTAGACAGCTTAGAACCCGCTGCACCAAACTTTCCGGCTTTGGATGCTCCGGCTACTGGCGGAATCAAGAACGTGGCGAGGTTAAAGACCGTCCCACCTGCAGCCCTAGACGGATCCTTCCCCCACTCATCATAGCAAATAATCCCTTTACCCGCCTCCAGCAGCGTGTTGCCTGCTGTCCCAAATGCATCGCCAGGGTTATGCCACCCATAGTTGCCATTCTCATCTTCATGAAGCCCAATGAAACCGCCTAGCCCCTTCCAGGTTTGACTCAGACGCTCACTACTCCAAGTTTCGCCATTCCCACTAAAATCAAAGCCGAACAATCCGGCCAAACCATTGATAGTCCCACCGATGCCATCAACGATCACCCCATCCCACACGAATCGCTTGACAGAGACAGCAGCCTTCTTGGGGCAGTGATCCTTACGTTCAACAGACTTCCCCCAAGGCTTTTCCGCTTCCGCAGGAATGGAAGAGTATCCATACCCGAGCTTGTCCCCTTCACTCTTCGGGTCAGCGTGATACGGTGGCAGAGAGTCCAATGCCCGAATATTATTAGCGCATTCTCTTTCAGCATCCCATAGGCGAACTTGGAGTGCACTTGCACGATTCACGAGGCGCGTGTTCTCGTTGACGAGCTCCTGATCGTATTGCCAATCCGACTTGTTCGCAATCTTTGCCTTGAATGCCTGGCCGTCTTTCTTCAGGGTCTGGGCATCAGATTTAATTCCCTTCGCCGTATCAGCGAATGTTGATACATAGCCTGCAATCTTTTCCAGATCGTCAGCCAAATCGTCGGTATTTGTCTCAACCGGATTCATTGCCGCATACAATGTCTCCTGCTCGGGCGCTTTATAGCACGCCGACATCCCCGACCAGGTCGTCTTAATAGTCGAACCAGCGGAGCGCATATCGCTGGCTTTGGTTTTTAAAGTCGATGCATTGGATGATATAGTTTCGACATTGAGATCCAACGCAGGAATCTTTGTCTCATCGAAAACATCAGCCACTACATTCTCCTTCAACCTACAATCAACCCACCCGCTGGGGTGAGCCAATATAATGTACTGTGATTACTTCGCCTGCCGCTGATAGACAAGCGCAGAATCTTCATCATGCCGGATGTAAGCATCGACAGCATGAACCGTGTTTCCGAGCACGTTTGATACGGTGTTTCCAATACTCTCAAAAGTCGGCTTGTGCAACGAGAACCACTCTCCAATAGCGGCAGCCACAAGTGGCGCCGGAGCAGCAGTACATTGAAATCCATTGTCCCCGGCACTACATGCACCAACAATCCCCTCAGCACTGGAAGACAAACCAGTTAACGCAGGAGATAGGCTTTGCTCAGCGTTGTTCTTCTCTGACTCGATGATCGAGCCCACCGAGGCCGGGTCGATATCCCAAGCACTCATTGTCAGCCCATGTCGTCAACGGACTGGCGGGCCCGCTGGAGCGCGGTCTGCGCACCTTCATCCGTCGTCTGCATAGATCCACGCAGCGTCGAGATGATTCCTCGAACCTCTCCCGCGGCGTTGTTCCATCGAGTCTCCTTGGCCTGATACTCCTCGGAGACACCATCGGCCTGATACTGAGCCATCGCCGCCTTGACGTCACTGTCGCGCTGAGTAATCAGCGTCTCCAGGCGGGAAGCCACACGATCGAAATTGCTCTGCGACTCCTGGGAAGCACTGATGTCATAGGAACGCATTTCAGTCTGATTTGCCACGATACTTTCGCTTTCGTTTGAATAGATTATGTAGTTCTATGAGACGCAGAGTTAGGCTCGCCCGGTTCCAAAACGCGCCGCATCAAAATTCGCAGAAGACTGCGCACTCCTGGTGGATTCAACCATGTCCTGTTCTCCTTGAACAAAAGCGGTGTCCATGCCAATGACACCACCGAGAATGGCGGAAAGTGCCCCGTTCAACTCGGCAGCGATATCGTCGGTCCGCTCCTTGAAGCCATCAAAAGCAGCGCGAGCGCTCCCATTGAACTTCCCCTCAAGCGGCTCCGCAGCAACAACCAGCTCCTTGACAAGGCCCCCCAGATCATCGTTCGATCCCGAGGTCTGCTTCGTCAGAGTGGACAGCGTCGATGCGCCCATGTCGAATTTCATACGGATCTCCTTATAGGTGATGGCAATATAAGCGATCTTCCGAGTTGACGGCATACCTGTCTATCGGTTGGCAGGTAGCAGTGAAACCGTATTTTTACACCACAGGGAAAATTTGCAACGTGGGGCATGTCACATCACCGGACGGCTGGTTTGTTATGCTCCCTACATTATGCATGCTAGCCGTCGCCTCGGGCCTCGTACTCACCTACCATCGACGGACCTCATCAATCCCCAGCCTCGGGTGGTCACGCCCGTCCCCACCCCATCCATCCTTCAAGGAGGTGCGAAGGTGCAGCCGTTTTCTGCTGCCATGCCACCGGGCGGACCTGGCTCAGCACCAGATTCCGCCCCAGTTCGCCCGGACTCGCCAGTGCTGAGACGGTGTCGTCCGGCATCATCGCTTACCGTCCTCGGCAGCCTCGTCGTCGACGTCCTCCTCATCACGATCCCGATGACTGTGGGTATCCTCCTGCCATTGCCACAGCCCGCACGCCTTGCGCTGGTACTCATCGCGTTGGCGACGCTGGTTCTTGTGGTGACGAATCACGCCCTTCGAGGTAGGAGCCTGGGTGGGGTGCTTCTCGGGCTCCGCGCAGTCGACATCGATGCCGGGCTTCCGCCGGCATCTCTGCGTTCCATCCTCGCAGCGCTTTGCCTTGGTTCGGCGGCGGATGTGGTTATCGTCAGTACACGGCGCGGGCCTGACCCCGCCCAGGGCACTCTCGCCGACCTTGAGCGCACTCCAGCTCTTGCGACATCTCTCACACCCACCGAGCTGGCGCCTGTCAGGGGCCCCGAGACCATGCACAGCCCGTCTCCTTCCCGTCCTGATGGTCAGTACTCCATCCCACCCACCCGCCGGCCCGCCGCGGCACCGGTCCCAGCAGCGGAACGCCCGATCAGTGTCCCCCCAGTCTCACCCGCCGCGCCGACGCCCACCTCAGTCAGACCGCCATCGCTGCCTCCGAGCATTCCGGTGCAACGACCCCATTCTCCTGCTCCTGGTCCCAGCTTGTCGCGAGCTCAACAGCACACGCATCCCCAACAACGTTCAGACACAGTCGAGATCCAACCGATCCGCGCCACCTCTCCGCGCCCGGATCCCAGCGACTTCCTTCCTTCACCACCACCCCCTCCAGCACCGCCATCACAGCGGACGCTCTGAGCACCCCTATCAACCGCCCTCAAGGCGCCACGGCTGTCGCAACAGGACACAAGGTCGCCTTATTCAGGCCTCACGTCGGAAACGAGTTCCCATGTCAGACGAACACATTCCAGAGACCAACCACCACATGTTCGACGCACAGGTAGGGACCACGGTCGCTGTGACCTACCTGGATGATCCCTGTATCGGCTGGACGGAGTACCTGTCCGACTTCATCGGCTCCGCCCTTCGCCACGAGAACAAGATCACCCCGGCGATCATCATCCCGGAGACCTCCCACGTCACCCCCGCCTTCGATCGCCTCACGGATGCCACTGGCACCCCTGTCTTCATTGAGGACGGCGGCGGGTATCGCGAGTTTCGCAGTGGCATGCGAGCGCCGAACCTCGCACAGTTCTTCGAGGGAGCCCCCCGCTCTCAGTTCACAGTCTCGCAGCAGTTCCTCCGCCCGGCCCCCGAACCCGCCCTCGTCCCAACCCTCATGCTCTCAGCGTCGATCTATCACCCCGCTCGGCGCACCACGAAGCTCGGGCGGGTCACCGAGATCATCACAGAGACGCTCCTGCCCGCCCCGTCCACAACGCTCTCCTGGGGACGCTACGAACCAGTGGGGGCCCCGTGGGACCGTAATAAGCTCACGGCCCTCGCCCGCGAGCTCATGCCCGAGGTCCACTTCAACCTCGCCGCGCACTCGGACCTGGGCACGCTCAGTGGGACGACGACGGTGGCCAGGACCAGTAACGGCCTGGAGGAGTATGTCGAGGTCTCCGTCGCCATCCCCGATCTGGCTCTCAGCCAGCAGATCGATGTGGTCAACAGACTCCTGGACACGATTGCGGAACAGACCAAGCCCCAGTTCGTGCTCGCCGTACGTATCCAGACCCTTGCAGACACGTCCTTGCCGACATCCGTCCGTCAGCCCCCGGTTCCACTCGCCGTCCTCATCGGCGCCGCCGGTATCCGCCAGCTCGGCGTCGACGTCCGTGATGTCGCCAGACAGCACGCCGGGCGCACCTACGGCAGCGGCAGACGACAGGGGCTCATCGTCCCGGTTGAGACCCCCCAGGCCGACTGGAGCGCGCTGTCCTCCCTCGTGGCCACTCTCGACGGCGACGCCGGCAACATCGCCCGGGTCCTGGAAGATCCCACTGACGGCACAGGGGCGGGTAGTACTCATGCCTCGTGAGGATGAGGCGGCGATTCTCGACTCCGCGAGGGTCCACCACTCACGTCTGACGCATGCGCTTGAGCGGGGCTCCGGCGCTGGGCGCAGCCGTCCCGTATCCGTGCGCATGGTCGCCTCGCTAGTGATCGCTGCCCTTGCCTGTGCGGGCTGTGTCGGCTACTCCTTCATCTCCACCCACCTGGACTCGATCCGCCAGACCCGCACCTCTGTCCCCGGCATTCCCGTGCAACCCGCGCAGTCCGCCGGCCCCGAACCGTCCTCCGCTCAGAACCAGCCACCCGCTCAGCCCGCCCCTGAGGCTCCGACGGAGGAGCAGGGGCAGCAGGGGCCTTTGTCTCACGATGTCCCCGCCTCCCCTCCAGCTGGCGAAGCGCCCACTGCGGCCCCGTCAGGTCAAGACACTGGATCAGCATCGAATCGAGAGTGACCGTTGATTCCCTACACCCGACTCACCGTGATCAGCGCCCAGGCACGCGCTGAGGTCGTCATGCCCTCCGATGAGCCTGTGGGAGCTCAGCTGCCGGAGCTCTTGAACCTGCTGGGCACGGCGCAGGGCACCCAACTTGCCCCTCTTCAGATCGTCCGATCAGGCGGAGACATCCTCGACCTCGAGCGCAGTCTTGTTCAGCAGGAGGTGCTTGACGGGGAGATCGTCCGGATCATGACCGACGATGAGGTTCCCCCACCGGCCGAGGTCTCCGACATCTCCGGCCTACTTACGGACTTGACGGACACGCACCCGGGCCGGTGGAACGATCGCAGTCGGCTGCTCGGCGCGGGAATTCTCCTGACGGTAACTACTGTGGCTGCGGCCTGGGCAACTCCTCGGGAACTCATCACCACCGTACCCTCGTGGACTCTTCTCCTGCCAGGACTGGTGACCATGCTCCTGGCGGCCTTCATCTCCCAGGGGCGATCCATCAGCGCACGACAGATCGGCGCCCTGGCAACATTCCTCGCCTTCGGACTGCTGGTTCCCGCGATCTACACCCTGGCCACGGGCCCCGTGAGTGACCGCCTGCTGGCCGTCGCTGCCTCGCTCACCGCTGTCGCGCTGGCCGTCCTGGGCAGGGGCAATGTGGGGTGGGCGTTCGGAATTCTGGTGGGAATGGCCCTTTACGGAACGTGGATCGCCTTCAACATGGTCTCCATCGCGCCTCTGGGCGACGGTCTCACAGCTGTCACGGCATTGGTGTGTCTCGGTATCCTGCCGTGGCTGGCACTCCTCATTTCCGGAACATCAAGGCTCGACGACGCCGCTCTCGCCGGGGCCCTTCCCTCACGACGCCGCGTCCTTCAGGATCTGACAACTGCTCACGAGACCCTCGCCGGTAGCTGCCTTACTGCGGCGGCCATGCTCTCCTGGAGCTCCACCATTCTCGCCTCCAGCTCAAACATCTGGGCTCGTGCACTGAGCGCCGTCATCATCATCGCCGCGCTCCTGCGGTCACGGGCCTTTCCCCTGCGGAGTGAGGTCCTCTCGCTGTGGCTGGCCGCCGTTCCCCCAGCCCTAGTCCTCAGCGGAGCAATCACTCAGCCCGCAGTACGCGCCGCCCTGCTCTTTGTCGCCGGTCTCGTGCTGGCCTCGCTGTCCCTCTACCGGCCCGCACCCCAAACCAGGGTCCGTCTCCGGCGTCTAGGGGATCGCCTCGAATCCCTGTGCCTGGCCGCGACGCTGCCCCTCCTGTGCGGTATCAGCGGTCTGTTCACCCATCTTCTGGGGATGTTCGCATGAATCCTTCTTCAGCATCAAGAGGATCCTCGATCCTGCCGAACTCGCGCGAGATCATGTCCGTGTCACAGATCCTCCTGGGCGGCGCGGTGCGTGAACGTCGCAGCGCCAGCGACCTGGACCGGGCACTGCGTCAACCACTGCCACTGACCTGCCGGGCGGCCGTCATCCCGACGACTCGTCACTGCGGTGCGACAACAACGGCCCTTCAGCTGGTATCCATGATGACGCGGGCTCGACGCCTCCCCGCACTCATCATGTCGGCCTCACCCAGCCCGGCGAGCGCGGCTGACCACCTCCCAGGTTCCGGCACCTGGCCAACCGATGACTCCTTCGAGGACCCTCGCACTAGTGCACAGGCACAGGAACTGATCGGCACCGCACCCGACGGGCTCACCTCCTGCCTCCGGCTGCCGCAGGCAGCCTCCCCCAGCGAGCCTCATGAGTGGGCGTCTGCGAGGCACCGCCTGGTCAGGTTCTTCGACATCGTCATGATGGAGACCGGCCCTATGACACCGGGACTCATGCTGGAACTTGCACGTCACCACCACGTCATCATCCTTATGTCCCCAGCTAGGCGAGCGGAGATGGAACGTGACCGCGACACCGTATCGGCTCTGCGACAGCATCTCGCCTCACATGGCCAGGCCACTGGCAGCCGCGTCCCGAGCCTCATCCACGCCGTCAACGCGACCTCACCGCGGCGCCCACTAATTCCGGCTCTGCAGCCGGGCGAGCGTTTCATCCCCTACGACACGGTGCTCGGGGCCACCGCGCCCGGCCGTTCCCGCGGCGCAGGCGTCCTCAACGTGAGGACCGCACGAGCCCTGGCAGCCATCGGCTCGGACATCGTCAGCAGCGCAACACCAACGCCGGACGGGAGGACCGCATGATTCAGCTCGTCCACCGGGCCGGCCGTGTCGTCCACGCGGCTCAGCCTCCGGAGCCGATCCTCATCCCACCTCCACCGCAGCTGGCGGACACCGGGTCCCAGTCGTTCCCCTTCCAGATGCTCCTGCCTCTGGCGGGAGCAGGTTCCTCCATGCTCATGATGACCCTGCTTCGGGCCAACCCGATCTTTGCGCTACTCGGTGCCGTCGTCATGGTGATCACTGCCGTGGGCATGCTCATTTCACTCGTCTCACGCAGGGCCGGGCAGTCTCGACAGCGCCGGGACCGCAGAGATCGCTACCTCGACCGGCTCGCTGCGACCCACGAAGACGCCACAGCACGCGACCACGAGATCCGGGAACAGGCCTACCGTACCCATCCCGCCCCACACGCACTCCCGCAGTGGGCCATTTCTCCCGTCAGACGGTGGGAACGGCGGCGTTCTCACGCCGACTTCCTCCTTCTGCGGATCGGCACCGCCGACCTGGTCATGCCCAGTGCGGCTATCCCCACCGTGGGGATGCCGCAGGAGGTCGACCCTCTCCTCATGGCCGAGATGCGCTCCCTGGTACGCGCTCACGAGGTTCAGCCGGATCTTCCCACCACAATCAACCTCGACTGCGCTGGAGAGGTCTCGATCGTAGGTCCGCCCGAGGCGACCCGACACGTAGCCCGAGTTCTTCTATCTCAGGCCGCAGTCCATCACGCGCCGGAGGATCTCCATCTGGCGCTGGTCTACCCGGACCAGAATGCCCAAGAGTGGGACTGCTTGGCACGCCTCCCCCACCTACGCATGAACGGGGTGTTCGACGGGCCGATTTCGCGTCGCCGAGTGGCACCTACACAGCCTGCGCTCGAGCAGCTGCTGCGCGAGGAGATCCATGAGGCGAGCAGGCAGGCGGCCCGCCTCAACCGCACCGGGGGCCGCAAGGCCCGACCCACCGGGCCGAGGCTCCTCGCCGTCGTCGAGCAGGATGGACCGGCCTTGCCACTAACCGTTCCCGACAATGCCTTGGATTCTGCGGCAATCGGTGCAACGGTGCTCTATCTCGTCACGGATCGACTCCACGAGCCCAGCGACCCGTCCTTACGCCTGACAGTCCAACACGACGGCACCCTCCTCATCGAGGACCTGCGCCCCGTCTCCGCCGAACCGGGCCAACCTGAGCGGACTCCTCCTCCGGTGGCCTGCCGTCCCGACAACCTCGGTCCTGCCCTGGCCGAGGGCATCAGCCGAGCACTGGCGCCGTACTCCTTGGGGGCAGCCGCGGAACGCCAGGACCAGGACGAGACAACCACCACCCTTGCCGAGCTTCTGGGCGTGGACGATCCCCGGGCAATCGATCCTCGTACTGCCTGGTCCCCCCGCTCTCCGCGGGACTTCCTACGAGTTCCCATCGGCAGTGACGATTCCGGTGCCACCGTCCTGCTCGACCTCAAAGAGTCCGCGCAGCTCGGCGTCGGCCCCCACGGCCTGTGTGTCGGCGCCACCGGCTCGGGCAAGTCGGAGCTGCTTCGCACCCTGGTGGCAGCCTTGGCCAGCACGCACGGCCCTGAGGACCTGTCGATGATTCTCATCGACTATAAGGGAGGCGCAGCCTTCGCCCCCTTCGCGCCGCTGCCGCACGTCGTCGGCCTCATGGACAACCTCGCTGATGACGCCGGGCTCGTCGAACGCGCTCGGGCGTCTCTGGCTGGAGAGGTGACCCGCCGCCAGAAGCAGTTGCGCGATGCCGGGTCCTCCCCCGACATCGCCCATTACCGACGTCTTCGAGCAGAGCACCCGGAGATGGCTCCTATGCCCCAACTGTTCGTCATCATCGACGAGTTCGGCGAGCTCCTGACCGCCAGTCCGGACCTGGTCGATCTCCTGCTGACGATCGGACGAATCGGGCGTTCCATCGGCGTCCACCTGCTGCTGTCGAGTCAGAGGATCGAGGCCGGAAAGCTCCGCGGGCTCGACACCTACCTGTCCTACCGCATCTGTTTGCGTACCTTTACCGAGGCGGAGTCCTCCACCGTCATCGGCGTGGGCGACGCCTTCCACCTGCCCGCGGTGCCCGGCTACGGATACCTCAAGGTGGACACAAGCATCTTCACCCGGTTCCGATCCGGGTTCGTCTCTGGACCCATCGACACCATTGATGAGCAGCCCTCTCCCGAGGAGATCGAAGAGCGAGTACCGCTGCTGCTCCCCACCTACAACGGTCTGGAGGCGGAATCCTCCGTCACCGTTGAGGAAGACGTCCCCGAGGGGCACACCACACACACCACCGTGGTCGACACAGTCGTCTCGCAACTTGCTCAGGCCGCCCCGGTCAGTAGCCCGGTCTGGCTGGATCCGCTGCCCTCACGCCTCACCCTCTCGCGTCTTCACAGCACGTCGCTACGCCGGGGCCGGAACGCTGTTCCGGTCCCACCGGTGCCCAGCGTGTCCGTTCCGATCGGAATCGTGGACGATCCCGCCCAGCAGCGGCAGGACCCCTGGCTGCTCGATCTGACTCTCGGCGGCGGGCACGTCTCCATCACCGGAGCCCCGCAGAGTGGACGCACGAGCTTCCTGTGGACGTTGGCGACATCCGCCGCTCTGTGCCTGCCCCCGTCACGTCTGGCCTTCTACGGGATTGACGCTACCGGGGGCGGGCTAGCCCGCCTGAGCGCTCTGCCAAACGTCGGCGGGATCGCCACGCGCGGCGACCGGGAACGGATGCGACGCGTCGTTGAGGAGATCGTGACGATGCTCGACACCCGGGAGCAGGTCTTCTCGCGCCACAGGATCGACTCCCTCGACGTTCTGCGTAACCGACATGCTGCCGGTCAGATTCCCGAGCTCGCCAGTGCCGACGTCGTTCTCCTGATCGACGGTCTAGGACTTCTCCGCAGTGACTTCGAAGAACTCGAGGACTCTCTTGATGACATCCTGCGTCGCGGAAGCGGCCTTGGCGTCCACGCGGTAATGACGCTGTCTCGTAGCAACGAACTGCGCATGGCACAGCAGCCACTAGTTGGAACTCGCCTGGAGCTGCGTCTGAACGACCCAGCAGACTCGCTCATCGCCCGCAAGCTCTCCAAGACGCTCCGGGCAGATGTTCCCGGTCGAGTCCTGACACCAGAGCAGCTCTTCGCCCATACCGCGCTCCCCATTGCCGATGATGCTGATACTTCTCACGGCGTCGGGGCCGCTCTCGAAGAGTTGGCTGAGCGGATCGCAAGCGGATGGTCCGGCGAGCGTCCGGCGCCGATCCGCATGCTCCCGGAGGCCATCGACCCGGCCGACCTGCCCGACGGCGAGGAGGAGCCCGATCTCCTGCCGCTGGGACTCTTCCAGGACACGATGACCCCCATCAACCTCGACCTGGTGGGGCGAGATCCCCACCTTCTGGTGCTCGGTGACCCCGGATGCGGAAAGAGCACCGTGCTGCGCGGCGTCATCGAGTCCCTGGTCGAGCGGCATACGCCCGATGAGCTCGTGATCGCCGTCTACGACATGCGCCGTACGACCGCCGACGCCTGCCCTGAGCCCTATCTGGGCGGCCATGCCACCTCAGCCGCCCTGGCGGCGGGTCTGTCGGCATCCATCGCTCAGGAGCTTGAGCGACGCAGTGCCGCGATGTCAGCGGGTGAGGAGCCCGATGGGCCGCGGATCGTTCTGGTGGTTGACGACTACGACATCCTCGCGGCAGGCAATAGCACTCCCCTCGCGCCGATCATTCCCTACCTGTCGTCGGCCAGGGACCTGCGCCTCAACGTTGCCCTGACCCGCCCAGTGGCAGGATCATCCCAAGCCATGTATGACCAGTTCCTCCAGGCTCTGCGCAACACTGGCGCCACCGGCCTGCTCATGGATGGGGAGCGCAGCGAGGGCATTGTGCTGGCCGGAATGCGCGCGGAACACCTTCGCCCTGGTCGGGGTTGGTGGCTCAGACGTGGCGCTCGCCCACGCCTGGCCCAGGTTGCCGACTACGGACAGTCCCCATCCTGAAAACTCACCTCCACGTCGCTCATACGCTTTAAGGAGTAGGAATGCCACGAATCGTCACCATTGTGGGGCCCGGTGCACCGACGATGGAAACATTCATCGCCACCACCATTGTCCGCGAGCCCCGCTTCCACGTCCGTCAGCTCTTGACGGGGGCAGGTTTTGGACTGATCCCTCAAGATCGTCCACGCCGAGCCGCCATCGAGATCCTCAACCCCACCACAGTCATGGATCCTCGAGAGATCGTCCGGCTCCTGGGGGTCGAGATCCCCACACGCTGGAGTCCCGCAATCGTCACTCGCTGTTCCGTGCCGTTCGGGGAGATCTATGATCAGTACATCGATATCGCCGTCGATACAGCTGAAATGTCTGGTGGTATCGCCGTTATGAACGGCCGGCGCCTCCCGCTTCCAGATCCCTGGTACTGGCGGCGCACCGAAGAAGGGAAGTGGAAGCCCGATAGCGCCTTCGTCGACGCCTGCATCGCCCGTTACAAGGCCACTCACCCGGACGCCGAAATCACACAGAGCGGAGCATGACGCATCATTTGGTGGAAGGCCCCAGAAAGGCGGGGTTCTGGCAGTCACTGACTGATGCTCAGAACCCCGCCTTCATGATGACCGAGGCACTACGGCAACGACGTCACAGAGGAACGCACTCGCTCATCATTCCGGTCCTCAGAGCCCGATCTTCATCCAGTCGGGGATCGCACCGGGGTCACGGGGGAAGACCTCCAGCTCCTTGGCGCAGTCCTCCGCCGTGTACGGCGGGTCGAGGACCGGTTCTCGGTCGTAGTCGAAGTCGGAGATGAGCTTGTAACCCTCGCTGCTCTTCATGGACAGCGCCGCCCAGGTCCAGGTTCCACCACGGGGGTGGGCCATGAGCGCCCGCAGGCGCACGGCCTCACGGACCAGCTCAACGGGCATCTCATTCTCGGCCCACTGGGCGCGACGCAGAATGCCGCGGGGCCTGAGCACACGGCTCGTCACGGCGGCGCGCGTCCCCACGCCCTCAACCTCCACCACGACCTCCTGGGCGTCCACGGACTGCATCCAGTTTCCCCAGTCGGTCGACATGTTCTGGAGCAGGACCATCTGGTCCTCCATCCGGCCACCCATCGGCCCATCCATCATGCCGTCCATGGGGCCGTCCATCGGTCCATCCATCATGGTCACAATCCTCTCTGCCCGGCTGATTCCGGACCACGCGGTCTGATTCCCCCCGATTCTGCCCGACCCCGGCTGCACGCAACGAACCAACGACGACCGATGCGTCACAATCCGCCACCGGCAGACACCAGGCGTGGTTTCCTCCAGGATCCTCGGGCAGAATGTCGTCACGACAGCCATCACTCGTTGACGATTCGTCTTCCTGGTCGTCCGCTCGTCACCGCATCACAAGGAGCACCGCGTGTCCAGTAACCAGCCCCGCCAGACCAAGGCCCAGCGCCGTGAGGCCGCGCGCCTCAAGGCCAAGGAGCTGCGCGAGGCCGAGGCCCGTCGCGCGCGCCGCAACACCATTGCCCGCCGCAGCTTCATCGGGGCTGCGGGCGCGAGCGTGGTCGGCGGGCTCGGCTACCTGGTCTACCTCGGCGTCGACGCCAAGAAGAAACCCAAGAACTCGAAGTTCCCCGCCCCGAGCGAGGGCCTGGCCACCGCGAAGGCGAACCAGGGCGGCATCCCCAAGCAGGTCCTCTCCGACGCCTCCTGGACCTACGGCGAGGGCGCCGCTCTCGACACCGTCGCCGCCTCGGTTCCCGTCCTCGACATCTACTTCGACTACTCCTGCTCTCACTGCGCCCAGTTCGAGGGCCTCCACA
>ERZ773062.778-NODE-778-length-15024-cov-9.225332_pt1 | contig 15024 bp, 9 predicted proteins | sample MGYA00580626_ERZ773062 | MGnify/ENA primary metagenome ERZ773062 (study PRJEB29015, sample SAMEA2738003) | human oral metagenome | biome: human oral; feature: human-associated habitat; material: dental | place: China | collected 2058 ...
AAGTGGTCAAAAGCCTTCGGAGCAAAGTCCAGACCTTCAAGCTGGGCCTGTTTGGCAAAATACTGGCGTAAATCTGCTTCCTTAATCTCAGCCGCTTCAAAAATCTGTCCGTCGCGCTTGAGCATCTTGACTAGTCGGCGTTTGCTGTCCAACTTGCCTTCCGCGAAAATGACCAATTTGGTCGTACTACTAGGATTTTCCAAATACTGCTCGAAGGACTTGAGCTCTTCATCCGACAAATAGCGCTTTTTTGCTGTCGTTAGATCCGCAAAATGATCTAAAATAATAATCTTTTCATCCGCAAAAAAAGGCAGGCTGACTAAATCCAGTTCCACATCTGGATAAGGCGTTTCTTTCATATCAAACAGCATCACATTCAAATCTGCTGGATCGTAGTGAATCTGCTTCAGAAACTCATCTTTTAACAGCTCAAATTGCCCCAAGTCATCTCCCGTCAAAATTGTTAAAGGCGGAAGATTTTCGGGAGTGATTTTCCTAATTTTTTCAATTGCTAACACAGTGGCACTCACTTCTATTTTCTTGATTCTTAGTCATGTATAAATTGTAACAAAAAACAGCAGGAAAGTCTGCTGTTTTTCATCATTCTAACCAGAATATCAAGTGCTAAAAGAATTGCCCCAACTGCATGATAATCGTGACCAAGAGAGTGATAAGAAAAAGAATGCCACCTAGAACTGCAATCATACTAAACTCTTGCTTCTCTCTTTTCAACGGTCTCCTACGATTATCTAGCTGCTCGTTGATATGTTCCTGCAGAATCCCCTTTTTCTTTTCTGACATGATTGTCCTCCTTTACTAAATCTGCATAAAGGAACTTGCCTTCATCGAAAGCAAGTTCTCCTATATATGGTTAAAGAATGGCCTTGTATTGCTCCAGACTAGCTTGATTAGCAGCCTGCTTCTGTTTGTCAAGGGCGGACCCCATCTCCGCTGTATGAGTAAGGACAGCTTGGATTTTTTCCACCATGGCCGAGACATTTTCTGGCAAATAAATATGATCATCCGCAATAAATCGACGGCTATGGCAAGTGTTTTTGAAACTGAGAATCAGCATGTTGTTCTCAAAGGCTGTGCGACAAGCATTGAGGATTTCATCGCTGATATTGATATCCAGATACAAGTCACATCTATCAAACAACTCTGCAACCTTGGCCGGACGAATATTTGGATAAAGCGAAACATTCGGATAACGATTGAGCCCCATCAAATGGCTGGACATTTCTGTGATTGCTCCAATATGGAAATGTACATTTGGCAGCTGAGTCAAGAGCTGCTCTATTTGCTCAAGCTGATCACTATTGGTCAAAATCAAGGCTTCCGGATTCATATTATTAAGACGCTGGTAATCATAAATATAACCAATATTGTGGAAATAGACTTTTTCTTCCGGCGTTGCCAAACTTTGAATTTTCTCATATACCTGCCTGTCCTGAACAGCGATGCGGATATTGCGATGAGGCAGCTTCATAGCCGCTTTCATATTGCCTGGTAAAGCCTCTCCGATAGGCTCTTGCCAGAAAAGAAGATCTTCTGCACGGCCATTTTTAGGACGAAGAGCGTAAGCCACCAAGAAGGGAGTCGCTAGAGAATTATAAATAATACGATCTGTATCATATCCACGATACTGAAGATAAAAGACGACAAATTCTTGTTTGGATTTAAAGATATGACGTTTTCCCTCCAGTGTCAGGATAATATCGCCAGTCAGATGATTTTCCATAATGACCACGACATTGCTCTGATCAAAATAGCGAGTATGGGTCGGACGTTGTGCCTGGTCGTAGGTTATTTGTGCAAAAAGCCGTCCTTTGCGATTGTAGATATCTGCTGCTCGGACTTGCCCCTCTGTATCCAGCCATTCGACAGCCCGCACACGTCTTTCATGCGTTGGTTGGCGATAGAAAATATTGGCACGCTTCTTGCCCATGTCCAAGATTTCTCCGTTCACATTGCTGGAGCGGATCTCCCATAAGTGAGGTTTTGGAACAAGATTAAAATAAATTGGCCGGCCTTCTGGCGTATCCAAGTCTCCTGTAAAATAACTGTAAGGAGACTCAACATCTGGTGCAAGATAGCCATCATCTTGTACAACAACAACAGGACAATCAAGTCCTGTTGCTTTTAATGAACGTAATAAATCAAAACTTGCTTGATCGTAGCGGTCAAACAAACAAATCATAGTGGTTATGCCTTTCTTTCTGAATCCTACTTACTTGGTCTGAGCAGATCGGACAAGATCAGACCAGCGCTGGGCAATATGCTCATCAAGGTAAGGCTCAGCTACCTCGTAGGATACACGGGACAAATCTTCTTGAGAATGTTGAGTTAATAGCTGAACAATCTTTTCCGCATACTCTGTCGTCATAGCATCTAGATCATCTGGACGAGCCTTGGGAATTAGGTAGCCATTTTCTCCATCACGGATAAAGGTCGGATTGCCATAACGAACATCAAAGCCAATGATGGGCAGGCCAGAACCTACTGCTTCCAACAGGGTCAGACCAAAACCTTCACTTGTAGATGCTGCTAGATAAGCGGAATAATTTTTGTAAATATCCGCCATATGATGATGTCCCATCAGTCGAATATAATCTTCTGCTTGCAAATCCGCAATCAACTTCCGCAGCATAGCTTCCTCACCACCGGTGCCATAAATATCAAAGGTGATTTCCGGTAGCTGCTCATGCGCCTTCACCACAGAATGAATCAGCCAATCGATATGCTTTTCACTGGCCAAACGAGAAGCTGTCATCAAAGCGAAAGGCTTCCGTGGGCCTTCTGGTCGACGCAACTGATCCAAGCTGCCCACAGGAATGGTTACAATCTCTTTCGGTTTAATGTTGGTATATTGAGCAAACTGCTCTCTCAGAAGCTCTGTTTGAGCATCCGTCGAGTTGATGATGTAGTCTACTTCTTCTGCGTATTCAAATTGATACTCGTAGTAATTGTTCCACAGGATATAATCTTGTTCCGCGGGATTTTCACTGAAGTGGTCCGCATGAACGATGACAGCTAGTTTGGCAGCCCCCTTATTAGCGAAGATTGGCTGGCCAATATCTGTCTCCCGATCTAGAATCAGTAAATCCTTATCGGTCAACTTCAAGCTTCTCATGAAATGAGCAACAAATTCCTGTTTGGAGTAGAAGACCTGATCTGGAAAGCGATAAACTTGCGTTTCTTGCTTACCGTCTACCTCATCGATAATCTCTTCGTAAGCCACACTGCCATCTTCATTGAGCCAAGTCCGTTGGTAGAGACGAGCCCGACCATCTACAGGACTATAATACTCAATAAAGTTTTTGGTATACGTATAATATTCTTTCTGAATGAGGCAGCCACGCGAAACAATCTCAGCCCGCTCAATCAGCTCATTATCCATATCGCAAGCATAGCATGTTACAAAATCATTGTCTCCAAACATGACTCGGAAGGTCTTGTTCTCGGGATTACGGACAATTTCTAGAGGTTCTCTATCAAAACTAGCTAAAACATGTGCCAGAGTATAGGTCGTTGGAGCAATCTTAACATCTGTAAAATACTGATAGAGCCAGATGACCTCAGAGTCTTCAAAGCCGATATTCTTTGTCAAATGTTCAATATTATCAGCTGAAATAAAATCCATAAAGATGAATTTCGCCTCTAAGCCCACACTGCGAAGCAATTTTGCACGATAAATCTGCGCATACTCTACTCCGCTACTCGCCCAGCCAATTCCTAGGTTGATGTTATAAATTGTCATAAACCATATTCCTCTTACAAAAGACTATCTTTTTTAATTCTTGAAAGGCGTTTAATGATTTTTCCTTTCTTCTTTTTTTCTTTCTCTTTGCCTTCATCTTTAGATTTTTTGGCAGGAGAAGTGAAATAAGTAACAGGAATAGAACTGTCTGTACCTGTCTTAGCAAATGTTTGTTCAATATTTACAACTTCTTTTTGGGGAGCAGGGATTTCTGCTGGTGCTTCTTCCTCACCAAAAATCTCTGATTCATTCACTTCCTCTTCATGCGCTTCAAGAGAAGCTTCAACTTGCTCATCTAATGACTCATCAAACGAACTTGTAGCCCCATCCTCTTCTAAAGGCGCATCAAACAAGCGTTTAACTTCCTCTTCTTCTAAAGGTGCATCAAACAAACGTGTAATTTCATCGTCTTCTTCCGAAACTTCCTCGATTAGACTTGAGATATCAATTTGACCCTCTAAAGTTTCTTCGTCTAGAATGTGACCAATTTGACTAAGAAGCTCTTTGATTTTTTCCTTTTGCATCTTATAGAGCTTTTCAGTTTCAAGACGTTTTTTCGTCAATTCATCAATTTCTCCAAGAATAGATGATCGAACTTGTAAAAAGTCTTTCTGAGCTTTTTCTAGAACTTCTTGAGCTTCTTTTTCTGCCTTTTCATGCGCTTCAATGATCAGCGATTTAGCATATACGACAGCTTCGCCAATTTCTCTTTCTTGGTTCTTTAAAGCATCAATTTTTTTGCGTAAAGATTCAATTTTCTCGTTCTTTTTACGAATTTCACTATCAAATCCTTCTTCTAACGATTCAATGTATTCTTCAACTTCCTTGGCACGATAGTTACCAAATAAGGTCTTTTTAAGTCTCATTCTGCTCCCTCTATTCTTTATTTATTCTAATTATATACTATCTTATCAATTGTAGCATAAAATAACGATTATTACCATTGTTTTCTAAGCCTCAGACCAAAAAAATCCGAATTCTACAGGAGGAAGTAGTATCCTACTCCTCAGCCATTTCTATGATTTTTTAAGATTGTTTGTATCTGGTTTTATCAACAAAAACACCTGAATAGATAACATGCAATCCATTCAGGTATTTTCATAAAAGATAACTAGATCTAAAAGTATCTATTCTAGAAATTAAGATCTACCCAGCTAAGAGGCGTGTAGCCCAGAAGCTCAACACCATCATATTCTACTGTTTTCACAATCTCTTGAATATTTGTTTTTAGCTCTTCTATTGACAAGCTGTCTGACTCATCTAATACCAAATCATCTTCCACAACAAATAGTGGCTTTTGATAGCGATCATAAAGGTTGTTCATAGCCAGACGAAGGCCGATAGGGTCGATTGGATTCTTGTTGGCATTGTTATAAGCATATTTATTGATAAAGACTTCTTGAGAGTTGCTAGAAGCATGATAACTAAAGCTAACAAAATCAACCTTACCGACTCTTAAGTCAAAGAAGTCATCATTTTCAATATCCAAAGCAATCTGCTCCCGCTCTAAACGACGCAAGAAATGATTTGGATAACAACCACGAACTTGAACATCTGTAAAGACGTAGTTTTCACGATTCTTGACTTCTGCTTCCATGGCATCAATCGCATTATCTCGATTCTGACTATAGTTGCGACTGACTACCACCATGCCACCAAATTGAAATTCTGGATTGATTGATTTTCCAAGCTTAATCACACGTGCCGAAGCGACTAATTGATAGTGAGCTGCCTGCCAGATTCGCTGATTACGATTTTCTCCCTCTTCAAAAGACAAGCCTCCACCAAGGTATGGTAAATGATGCAAAACATTGAATTCGTTAAAGGTAATCCAATATCTCACCTTGTCTTTAAAATATTTGAAAACAGCTTCTGTATAATGCTCATAGAAAGCAATCATCTTGCGACTCTTCCAAGCACCGTATTTCTCATACAGGTTCAGTGGAAGATCGAAATGACTCAAGGTTACAATCGGTTCAATGTCCCTTTGCAAAACTTGATCAATAATCGCCTCATAATACTTCAAGCCTTCTTCACTTGGCTGTGCTTCTTCACCCGTTGGGAAAATCCGCGCCCAAGAGATAGAGATTCTATAGACATTAAAACCCATAGATTGAATTAGATTTAAATCACTAACGTAATCCGGCTGACTAGCTAAAGTAACTTGCCCCAGAAGATCATAGGAACCTATAGGTACTTTTTTATAGTTGATTTCCCCGGTCAGTACTTCCGCACGAGGCTCACTGATTGGTAGTACATCCGTCGTACCCAAGCCTTTGTTGCTGTTGGGCATCGTATTTCTCATCATAATGACTCCTTTTGATTTTGTGAATATAGGAAGGGATACTACTGTATATTCTAGTATCTTTAAGATTATCGCTGTTCTTTCTTGTTGTGGGCGATAGAAGCCAATCCAGATAATGCACTAGCGACATTTTTTAGGTCAGGAGAAATTGGCTGTAAATCTGGTCTTACCATCTGATATGCCTCTTGGTCTGTTACGCTCAAGTTTGGACTTGTAGAATCTTGAACAGACAAGCTTTCTTGAGCTAGCTGAACGGACTCTGAAACTTCTTGAGGTTCAAGGCTCACACTCGATTCTTGTAGATAAGCAAGACGCATGGATTCAGTTCTTGACAAACTATTTGAGAGAGATTCTGAAATGTGTAAACTATGTGAAATAGACTTAGACTCTGAAACACTCTGTCTGTAAGAAAGCAACTCTGAGACTGAAATACTATAAAACTCAGATAAGGAAACTCTCACAATACTTTGACTGATTTGCTCTGATTCACTTAGGGAAATCGACTCACTCAAACTAAAGGAAGTTGAGATGCTGACACTATGACTGAGGAATTCTGAAAGACTAATAGAGGTTGAAGTGCTTTGACTCACGGATTCAGAAACCGAAATCAACTTGCTCTCATATGTAGATTGGGCGACAGAGGCACTTACTGATAGCGAGGAACTCAGCCAATTGTACTCTGAAATGGATTGACTCTCACTCAAAGAGATTGACAGGCTAGCACTCTCGCTCAAAGATTCAGAGATACTATGCATCTGGCTAACACTTTCGGATTCACTCAAACTTAGGGAGCTTGAAAGGCTAAGACTTTGACTTAAGGATTCTGAGACACTAAGGCTGAGACTATCTTGCTCAGATTGGCTCAAGGATTCAGAAACACTAAGACTTTCAGACTCACTCAAGGCAATTGATTCACTCAAACTTAAGGACCTTGAAACGTTGACACTGTGGCTGAGAGATTCTGAAAAACTAATAGAGATGAAGGTACTTTGACTAATAGACTCTGAAATCGAGGTCAACTTGCTCTCTAATTCAGATTGGGCAAGAGAGGCACTAACTGATAATGAAGAGCTTAACCAAGTATACTCAGAAAGTGATTGGCTCAAACTCAAAGAGATTGAAAGGCTAGCACTTTGACTGAGAGATTCTGAGACACTAAGACTGAGACTATCTTGCTCAGATTGGCTCAAGGATTCAGAAACACTGAGACTCTGACTGAGACTTTCATATTCGCTCAAGGAAGCCGATTCACTCAAACTAAGGACTTCTGAAAGGCTGGCACTTTGACTAATAGACTCTGAGATCGATGTCAACTTGCTCTCTAATTCAGATTGGGCTACAAAGGCACTGACTGACAATGAAGAGCTTAACCAAGTGTATTCAGCAATAGACTCACTCAAGGATGTTGACTCGCTAAAGGAGATGGACTCGCTAAGACTGAGAGATTCCACTGTCCATCTACTCAAAGATTCAGAAGCAGAAAGGGACTGGCTATAGCTGATTGATTCTGATAACTGCTGACTCTCCTTGGCTGATTCTGACTCGAAAAGAAGTTGAGAAAATGCTTCACTCAAGGATAGAGATTGACTGATGCTCAAAGATTCAGATGCCGATAGGCTAAGTGAAGTAAACTCAGACTGAGCCAACCACTCAGAAATAGAGAGGCTCAGACTAGTGCTTAGAGAAGTCAAGAAGGTATCTGGATTACTTTCACTTACTGAAGATGATTCAAAATCGTCGCTCGAATCTGAAAGGCTAACTGAGGCCGCTTCTAAGGCACTTAAAGACTCAGATTCAGAAAGACTCAGACTAGCACTAATTGATTCAGAAAGTGAAGCTGATCGACTATCTGCTACCGAAGTTGAAACGAATTCGCTCAAAAAGATAGAAGCGGATTCTGAGAGGCTGAGAGACTCAGACTCTACCAGACTCCAGTAGATAGACTCAGACAGGCTCGCACTCTCGCTAATGGACGCAGAAAGTGACGCGCTAGCATAAATTGATTCTGACTCAGACTCTACCAGACTCCAGTAAACAGACTCAGATTGGCTCTCACTCTCACTGATGGAAGCAGAAAGGAACTCACTAGCATAAGCTGCTTCTGATTCGGAAAAACTGAGAGACTCAGACTCTACCAGACTCCAGTAAACAGACTCGGATAGACTTTCACTCTCGCTAATGGAAGCAGAAAGTGACGCGCTGACATAAGCTGCTTCTGACTCGGAAAGGCTGAGAGACTCAGACTCTACCAGACTCCAGTAGACAGACTCGGATAGACTCTCACTCTCACTGATGGAAGCAGAAAGGAACTCACCAGCATAAGCTGCTCCTGACTCGGATAGACTGAGAGACTCAGACTCTACCAGACTCCAGTAAACAGACTCAGATTGGCTCTCACTCTCACTGATAGAAGCAGAAAGTGATTCGCTAGCATAAGCTGCTTCTGACTCAGACTCTACCAGACTCCAGTAAGCAGACTCGGATAGACTCTCACTCTCACTGATGGAAGCAGAAAGTGATTCGTTAGCATAAGCTGCTCCTGACTCTGAAAGGCTGAGTGACTCAGACTCTACCAGACTTAACGATTCTAATTCTGAGCTTACTATGGTTGATTCATGGGAAGCAACTTCATGAATGGCATCAGAATTTTCTGATGTCCATAGCTCTTCATTATATTCATTTGAATCATTGTAGACTTCTGTTGACGCTGAAAGTGTCGCATCCTGATAAGAAGATTGACCTACCAGATAATCTTCATCCGACTGTTCAACAATGTGAGCAAGGGAATCCTGAGAAGAGACCTCTAAGGAATCATTCTCCCACAACGTATCTTGAAGAGAAGGCTCACTTGTTGCAACGGAATCACTGTAGGAATTTGCGGCAGACAGGCTGAGAGAGTTTTGAACACTCGTTGATAGACTTTGGCTGAGATTTCTTACCAAATCATCTACTACTAAGCTATTGTTGGCTTGAAAATCCTCAAAGGCTTCCATGATAGACATTGGCTCTGCCAGTGATTCTAATTCCTCGTTAGGGTCTACCACAAGCTGATTTTGATCTTGTGGTTTTCGGCTAATCGGTTTTAAGATGGCTGCATCTGGATTATAATAATCTTCATCCTCCGTCACCAATCGTTTAAACTTCGATATAACGCGCTTAAACCCCTTTGCTTTTACTTTTTTATTTTTACCCATAATATACATTTTCTCCCGAATGCAGTTATATCCTTATTATAAAGTCTATAGCAGAATCTGTCAAAGCATTAGCCAAAGAAAACCTCTAATTTCCCTGTCGGCTGAATATTGATAGAACTCAGTGCCATATTTTTTATAATTTTAAGATTCATGTCTGCATTCATTCTTTTATATGACTCAAAAGCCTCTTTATGAAACTCATACACAGGATTCTTTTGCGCATAGCCACGACTGATTACTAAAGCTTGAAATTGTTGTAGATAGTCAACTTGCTCCACCCAGCAATCATCCACTGCTCTTAGCACTACGGTACGTTGAAACTGTTCAAACATATCTGAATCCTCAATCCTATCTCGTTTTCGCTGATATTCTTCAATAAAAAGCTTGGATAGAAATTTTTTGACTTGCTGAATATTTGTCACATCTAGATTTTTTGGAATGTCTTGACAATAGTAACTAATGTTATCTAAAACAAAACGATACAAATCAGCTTGCTCTTTAAAGGGATGTTTCTTCACATAAGCATCCATGGCATCTGATAAAACAGATAGAAAATAATCTAAATCAAAATCCGGATGAGCAATGATGTCATTCCGTTTATTATAGATGATTTGCCGTTGAATACGGATACTTTCATCATACTGCTCCGTTGAGCGTCTTGAAGCTGCTCCTTCATTATCACTGTTTTTCTGAGCTTCCGCCACAGCAAATTTCACACGAGCAGATTTTAGACGAACCTTCTGCTTTTCCTCTGGCTTGGCAACTTCTTTCTGATAAAAATCATTTATCCATTTACTGCCAGACTTTGTAATAATATCATCCTCAAGTGACACGAAAAATTTACTTAATCCTGGTGCGCCTTGACGGCCTGCACGACCACGAAGCTGCAGATCAACTCGCTCGCTGGACATTCTCTCTGTCCCAATAACTGCCAGTCCACCTAATTTGGCAACCCCATCTTCTAGGATAATATCCGTTCCTCGACCAGCCATGGAGGTTGCGACGGTCACCGCAGAACGTCGGCCTGCCTGAGCAATCATCTCTGCCTCTTTTGCAGCATTATGGGCATTTAGCACATTGTGAGCAATCCCTTCCTGTAGCAAGAGCATTGAGTAAATTTCTGACATTCTCACTGATCCTGTCGCAATCAGAACTGGCTGACCTTTTCTGTGTAATTTTTTAATATAATCCAAAGAAGCATAAAGCTTCTGAGGAATGGTAAGATAAATCTCGTCTGGATAGTCAATCCGTTGATTGGGTTTTCTAGTCGGTACAACGACTACTCCCAAATCATATACTTCACGGAATTCGTCTTCGCAAACCTTACCCGTACCCGTCATACCAGCCAACTTAGGAAACATCTTGAATAGATTCTGGTAGGTAATGGAGGCCATGGAGCGTGTTTCTAGGGAAATCTTCACACGTTCTCTCGCTTCCAAGGCTTGATGCAGGCCAGATTGGAGCTTATTCCCTTCTAAAAGTCGACCTGTTCCCTCATCCATCAATTTGACTTCACCATTATCCACAGTATATTGGCGGTCTTTTTCAAATAAATGATTGGCCCTTAAAGCCAAATTTATCTGACGAATCAGTTGGTAGTTATTGGGATCGTAGGCATTTTGCACACGGAAGTAAATTTCTGCTTCCTTGACACCTTTTCTCGTCAACCAGACTGAAGTTCGCGTCGAATCCAGCTTGAAATCTTCTCCTTCTTTCAAGGTCTTAACAAACTCATCACAGGTAACAAATAGATTAGACTGAACCCGCGGAGAACCTGAGATAATCAGAGGCATTTGCGCACTGTCTAGGAGAGCTGCATCAACCTCGTCAACCAAACAGAAATAGAACTTAGGCAAGAATTTCTTTGATTTGGATGTTGCTAAATTTTCCTCAAGGTAGTCAAAGCCTAGCGCACTATGTGTGGTATAAACGATATCACTTTGATAAATCCGCTGCTTTTGCATAACCTTTAACTTTTTAGCTGGATTTTCTGACACACCAACTCCAACTGTCATCCCCAAGTAATGAAAGACAGGCCCCATTTGCTTAGCGTCACGCATGGCCAAATACTCATTGGCTGTGACTAAGATGGTGCTCTTACCAGTCAAAGCATTTAAATACAAGGGGAGGATCGCTGTCAGCGTTTTGCCCTCTCCTGTCCTCATCTCGGCAATCTGATTGTCTTGCATGACTAAGGCACCTAAGATTTGCACATCATAAGGATAGAGACCTAAAACACGCTTCGCTGCTTCACGAATAGTGGCAAAGGCTGCTGGCAAAATTTCCTGCAATCTTTCTCCCTCAGCAAGACGTTCTTTAAACCATTGAGTTTTAGCCTGCAATTCTTCATCTGACATGGCTGCATAACTGGCAGAAAGCTGATTGATCTTTCCTAATATTTTTTTATAACGCCTTAGTTTAAAGGAATTAGCTAAGTCTAATTTTTTAGGCTTCATTCTTTCTCATCCACTCTTCCGTTTTCTCCAAGTCTATTTTTTGAAGCAAAAAGGACTGATCCAATAAATAATCAATGTTAGCTAGTACACGTGGCCTATTTTTCAGATGGGCATACTCTGTTACTCTAGCTGGATTGAAGCGTTCAAGCAGCAAATCTCTGAACATAGGATAATTCACCCTATGTCGATAGCGCTCAAGCACATGCTGATAATCCAATTCTGGCATGAAGTCATCCGTCACCAAAGCATAGGCATTTTCAAATTGCTGGGAGTAAAGCAAGGCTGCGACATTTGAAATTGGCCCATAGCCAGCAAAAGCGACCTTTTCAAAGGAATATTCTCGAGATAGCTTTTCAATTGTTCCAAGCAAGATTTCGAAGAACTCTTTTTCCATATACAAAAAAGCGTCTTTATAGGAAGAATTGACTATCAGCAGATTTGAAAAATGTTCCCGAACGATTTCTGGAATGTAGCCCGTCCGATTGAAATCAGGCTCCGTAAAGCAAACGTAAATCGTATCTTCATTCACATCCTTATGCAACAATTTCGAAATCCAATAGCGATCGACTGTATAATCTGCCACGCCTTCTTCGGCAATATAGATGCTTTCAAACAAGAAACGATGGCAACCAGAACTCACTAATTGAATTTTATAATGATGGGTATTGTTCGGCACGCGAACGCTCATGGTTTCACCCTGCTTAATGATCTGATTAAAAATCTCCTCATCACGCGCATTCATAAATTCAATCTTCAAGTAGGTCGAATTTTCAGGAAGAGTCTCCATATAGCTTCCAAAGATATATTTTTCTCCTCGCTTCAATTCAGGAAGCTGGCTTGTATTGCGCAAGGCCTGATAGTTTGCTTGCGAATGCCATTCATGAATAACTGTCCCAGATGGCATGAATTGATTCTCATATAAGACATGCCCATCTGCTAGCAGCTTCACAGACGATCCATATAGATACTGAGATACACTTTGCATATCCCAATAAGCAAAATAGATTTCTTCCTTGTATCTCACGAATCAAACTTCCTTTCAAAATTATTCACTAGCAAAGCTTTATATTGGTTAAAGAACCACTCGACGACTCCTTGTGTATCATCATTGTGTCGTCCAGTCAATCCCTTACTAATGATATTGACGCGATAAGGTCGCTTCCCTAGCTCTTCTAGCATATCAGGATAAGCCGTACTATCGTAGTCATCATGTTGCATATAAGACACAATAAATCTAGTCTTTGAAAAATTGGCCGCCTTGAAAGCTGTCCAGAAATGTTCATTGAGCTGGGAAATCCCTTCTTCTGAGAGTTCACCTGTCGCACGAAGTACCATGTCTAAAGAGGTAGGGAAACCTCCAGGACGAATCGTGGATTCATTCTCTGCAACATCACCTAAGCTCACTATGGGTTTTCCGACAATCACTGCATGAGGCTCTAACTTGGAAGCATAATATAGGGCACCAAAGGTTCCCATTGATAAGCCCGACAAGATTAACTGGTCACTTGTAAAGCCCAATTCATCTAAACAATGACGGATGACTTGAATCAGCTTTTGCTCAAGCTCTTCTGAGCCGAGATAGAAAGCTCCCCCCTCAGAACGCGGATCTCCAATCAGCAAGAAAGGCGATCCCAAATTGTTCATCATCCAGTAGCCCTCAAAACCTTCTGCCGGACGATAACCAGAGAAATAAATATTGAGAGGTGGCTTCAAATCACCAGGATGGAAGTAGTAAATCAACTCCTCCCGATTTTTATCCACAACACGATTTCCACCAACCAACAAGTCCCCATATCCTAAATGAGACTGGCGATGGTGAAAAGGTCCAATTTTCACAATACCTTGCCCTTTTGCTTGAATGCTGATACTTAGATAAGAAGAATCACTAGTATCTAGAACTAGAGGCTGATCAAAAGCTTCTTTATCATAAATCCACTCTTGCATGGGAGAGCTTCCAACTGGATAGCCTCTGATGACATAGCGAAGCAAGCAATCGTCCGAGTGCCTGAACTCTGGCCACAAATCCAAAGGAGTATCTCCACTCAAAAAAATATTGTACTGATAAGTCGCTATGGTTTTGTAATCCTCACCAAATTCCCCACACAGACGGAGATAGTTGGTTCCTTCATAGTCAATCTGACCCTTAAAAGAAGGATTAATCGTCAAGTGATTGACACTGAGCTTAGTACCACTTTGCTGAGAAGAAAAGCCTCTAGAGAATAGATACAACATCTGAGCGGGATCTTCAAAAACAGACTTGACCGCCTTTTTGCGCATAAGGAATCTGTCCAAGGTTCTCGTAGTAATCTGACAGCGCTCATGGTAAAACAAGCGATAAACCTGAATCAGACTATCCAGTACTGTAATATACTCAAAATGTTCGACAGTATCTACCAAGACAACATCATAGGGTTTGACAGGCTTGGGTTTCTTCAGCCTATCTTGCTTTAAAATACCAATATCTTCTGGCAAGAGAGACATGATGTTTTCTGGCTTTACAAATGTCCATGCGATATTACTAGGAATTTCATATTGATCTTGCCAATTCTCATCAGCAATCTGTAGGACACTAATTCTCTTCATTTAGCTTTAATTCCTTTATCGTATTTTTCCACATTTCGACAATTTCACCCCTTGTGTACTCCTCAATCTTCTTAACCGAATGTACCAAAGATTGGTTCCAATGCTCCAAATCTGTGAGATAGTACAATAGGGCGTCTTTCAGGCTGGAAATATCATCCATGATCCAACCATTTTCACCGTGCTTGACATAAGAAGAAGTATACAAATTCACTTGAGGAATTCCTCCACTGATACCTGCAATTTGGGTTCGGATATCGGCCGGACTTCCCAAGTCCAAGATAATACGAGCATACTGCAAGGCTTTGGCCAAATCAGTATTACTCTGAATCACTACAGTATCAATCCGTTCGCGAACAATCTCCTCTTCATCATCAAGAACTCGATTCTCACCTCTCGCTCTTTTCTCTTTATCAACAAAAATCAAGTCTCGTTCATATTCTGGCTTAAGTGATAGATAGCTTTCTAGCACCTGCTTTATATAGTCCTCTCGACCAAAGTCCTGACTCTGTGTTCCAACCAGTAAGTCAATCCACTCATGTTGTAACATCATATCAAATAGGGAAGTAAAGACATATTGGAGATGGTGCTCTGGTAAAGTATCGAAATTGACATAGACAATCAACTCTCTTTTCCGCTGACTATGCCCAAGATTCAACTGTGTGTCATAAGGTGGAATCTCATAATAAGCAGGAAGTTGCTCTTCTTCTACTTCCTCTACTTGTGCTG
>ERZ773062.779-NODE-779-length-15017-cov-6.123847_pt1 | contig 15017 bp, 9 predicted proteins | sample MGYA00580626_ERZ773062 | MGnify/ENA primary metagenome ERZ773062 (study PRJEB29015, sample SAMEA2738003) | human oral metagenome | biome: human oral; feature: human-associated habitat; material: dental | place: China | collected 2058 ...
ATTTAAAATAAGAACAAAAAATATTATAAATTCTAATAAATTTAGTTATGTAAAAGAACTTTTTGATACTATTGATAAAAATATTGCTAAAAAATTTATGCCAAGTGAATATAACACTTTAGAAAAAGAATTTTTTTCTGTTGATAAAAACAATATTGAAAGTAAATTTAATTTTTTAAAATCAAATTTAGAAAATTTTACAGAAGAATTAAGGAATAGATATAATACTTTTCTTTTTAAGAAAGAAAAAGCAGAAAACATATTTAAAGAATTTGAAGAAACTCAGAGTAGATATAATTTAAATAGTATAGAATCTTATATAAAAAATAAGGAAGATTTAATGGATATGTACTCATTTGCAGAAGCTTATAAAGTAAATGGAGTGTCAAGAGAAAATTTTGAGGAAAATCTTAATAAGATTAATAAAATGATCCAAGAAGAAAAATTTGATGAAGCTTATTTATTGACAGAAAAAGCAAATGAAAATCTAATCAAAGAACAAGATATTCTAAGTAAAGAATATGAAAGAATTTTAAAACAAACAGAATATGCGAAGAGAATAGCAAAAGCTGGAAAAGATGCAATGTATGATAAAGTAGAAATTTCAGTAAATGAAAATGGAATACAAGATGGAATAAATATAAAATTAACTATAGGAGATGATATTATAGATTTTGAACCTAGAGTAGATGCTCAAGGAAACTACTCTTTAGATATTAATCACACAGAATCTGTTTCAGGAACCTGTCAAAAGAAAATGGCTGAAGTAATGAAGAATTTATTGGGAAAAGGTATTCTTATTTCAGATATCATAAAAGAAGGGCAATCACTTGTATTTAAAGAAAAATTAAAAAATGTTGAGAAGAAAAATAAAAAAGAAATTTTAGCTAAGTAGGAGGAAAAAATGGCAAAATTAAGATATGAAGATTTTATAGATTTAATTTTAAATCTTGATGTTCTAGGAAATAATATAGACAAAGATTTTAAAAAACTTATTTTTGATAATAAGGATAACACCAATTTTGGACTTATACGTGATTATTTTTTTGATACTGAACTTATTAAAGAATTAAAAAACAAACTTTTAGATGAAGAGGTTTTAGAAGGAGAAAAATTTGAAAAATTTATGGAGCAATTAATAGTTATGTATCCTCTATCTAAAAAATTATTGGAAACTATTATTTATAATAATAGAGACGCTAAGGTTGAGAAAAAACTTTTAAATAAACTTATGTTTAAGAATAATGTTTTTATAAATGCTATTGATAACTATGTTGAAAGTATTGATGCTTGTTTTTCAGAAACAAAAGAAGAAATAGAAAATTTAAAAGATATAATAAAAAATATTGAAATTGAAAATACTAAAACTGAAAATTTAAAAAAAGAATTAGAAGATATGAAAGAAAAAGAAAAGAATCTTAAGTTAAAAATAGAAGAAAGAGAAAAACTTGAAAAACAAGTAAAAGATTTAAAAAATTTGAGTTCAGGAGAATATGACAAGAAAAATAAAGTTCTTCAATTTGAAATTCAAAATTTAGAAAAACAAATTGAAAAGAAGAAAGCTGAGCAAGAAGAAAAAAATAAAACGATTGTAAATCTAAAAGAATCTTTAAAAGCATTAGAAAAGAATAAAAATAATGAAGAGGAAGATAAGTTAATATGTCAATTGATTAAACTATGGGGAGATAATGATTAATTAACAAGGGAGATAAATTGTGGATATAGCAAAGAAAAATAATAAAAAATTTGATTATATAAAATGTAAAAGATTAATGGAAGATATACAAAAATCATATTTAGAATATGGGAAAAATAGAATCTTTTTAATAGGAGATGAGTTAAAAGACCTGTATTTAAGAGATATTAGGGATGGTTATTTTGATTTAATGGAAAGTATTAAAGATTATATTTTGTATAATAGTAGATTTAAATGGTTTATTTCTGTATCTTCTTCAAAAGAGAAAATAAGTTTTTTTGAAAAAAATAAAAATAAAAAAGGAAATTTAATTTTTATAGAAAGTAAATATACAGATTTCAATCCTCCACAACATGAAGATTCTTTAGGATTACTTGATATGGAAGAAAAAGAAGAAAGTAATACAGAAGAAATCCCTGACATTACTCTTGATAATTCAAAACAAATTTTTGGAGTAGTTAGTATTTTATTAGAAGGAAAACATAATGTTGGAGAAGAAGTTTGTTTATTTATAGAAGATTTAGACTGGGTTGCTACATTTTATGAAGAGAAAAAAGATAATGAATTAATAAAAAAAATAAAGGATTTAGAGAAATTAAAAAAACATTTAGTAATAATTTCAACTAAAGATAAGACATTATTTGAAGAAACTTATTATGAGAAGTTAGATGATAAAGAAATGATAACAGTTCCAAAAGCATCAACAGAGGAAATAGAAATAACTTTATATAGATTAACTTGGAAAGCTATAAAGAAAAATTTAAGAAACATTAATATGAATGATTTAGCATTAGCTTTTTCAAATAGTAAAACAAGTTTAAGAGAAGTTATAAGAGTTTTTAATAAAAAAATAAAAACTTATGGTCAAGATTTAAAAATAGAACATTTTGAATTTAAAGAAAAAGTTAAAGAAAAAATTTATTGGAAAGATGTTGAATTAAATGACGAAAAAAAGAAAGAGCTTATAAAAAAGATAAGAACTTTCAAAGATGGAGAATCGAAAGAAAAAGGAATTTTATTATATGGCCCACCTGGTACAGGGAAAACTATGATAGCTAAAGCTATGGCAACAGAAGAAAAGCTATATTTCTTAGCTCCTAAATTATCAGAGTTAAAGGGAGAGTATGTTGGACAATCTGCACCAAAAATTAAGGCACTTTTTGAAGAAGCAAGAGCAAATGAACCAACTTTAATTTTCTTAGATGAAGTAGATACTCTATTTCCTGCAAGAGATCATGGAGATGGCGATAGTTATACAAAGGATATGGTAAATGAATTTTTACAACAACTTGATGGGGTTGATTCAGGAGAGCAAAGAATAATAGTACTTGCTGCAACTAATAGAGAGTATATGATAGACCCTGCTGTTAAAAGTAGACTTGGCGATTCAATAGAAATTCCACTTCCATCAGAAGAAGAAATAAAGAAAATGTATAATAATCATTTTAAAGATGAATTAGAAGATGAGCTTACAAGTATACTTAATCAAAAAAATAAAGATGAGCTTATAAGAAAAAGTACAGGTATGTCTGGAAGAGATATTAAAAATATTTGTGAAAGTATGAAAAAGAAATTACAATATCAAAATTTTAAATCTGAAAGCAATGCAAATAAAAGAAATGATTACTTTAAAGATATTTTAAATATTGTGTTTAGAGAAAAAATGAATAATATAATATATAATATGAGAAATAATACTAATTTAGAAGTTTTTACTGATATATCAAATGTTCAGAATCTTTATGGAAAAGATGTAGATAAGATTAAGAAAGAATTAAAATCTTATGTAAAAGAAATTACTGAAACAACAAAACAAAGACGGGAAAGAGAAGCTAAAAGAATAAAAAAACAAAATGGAATTCTTTTATATGGACCGCCAGGAAATGGGAAAACTGAATTAGTAAAAAATATATGTAAGGAAAATAATCTTATTTTTATTGGAGCTAATGGAAAAAGTTTTATTGGAAATACAGAAAAAAGCACACTTGAAATGATAGAGAATATTTTTGATGATGCCTATAGATTGTCAAATATTTGTCCTGATGAACAAGGGGTTGTTTTATTCTTTGATGAGTTTGATTCTTTGGTAGGACCAGCAATGTCAAGTATAACAAGAGGAACTGTACTTACAAAGATTGCAGATGACAAAAGTAAAGCTGGAATAAGACATGATGCATCTAAAATACTCTTAATGGGAGCAACAAATTATTATGAACAAATTGATGAGGCCGTTATAAGACCAGGACGTTTTGATGGACATTTTTCTTTAAGAAATCCTAGAAAAGAAGATGCTATAAAGATAATAATGGAAACTTTTTATCAAGAAAATATAAGAGTACCTAATAAAAGTGTGGTAGATAGTTTTTATGAAGTTATTAGAGCTGAAGATAGTGATAAAATAAATGTATTCGACAATATATCAAGTGATAGATATGAAGTGGAGGATTCAGAAATTCAAAATATGAGAAATCTTTTTTTTAATGGAAATAAAGAAGAGAAAGAGCAAGCTTTGGAATTTTTTCAAAAAGCTGAGAAAAAATATCTTTGTTCAGGTTCTTCTATAAAAACTCACATACTTAAATTAAAAAGGTTTTTATATAATGAAGGATATGAATTTGTAATAACTGAAGAAATAGTAAATAAATATAAGGAGCGTTAAAAATGGTAACTAATTTAAAAGAAAATTACTTAAAAAAGGTAGAAGAAATTAAAAATATTATAAATAAATATGATTTAGATTTTAATAAAGAAGATAATAAAACTATTGAAGAAATACAAAATTTTGCTTTAAAAGTATTGATGTTAGGAGTTTTTAATGCTGGAAAAAGTACATTACTTAATAAATATTTAAATGAAAAGGGACTTTTAAAAGTTAATTCAGAAGCTGAAACAGCTGTTCCTTGTGAATTAAAATATTCTACTGATGAAAAAACTTTAGTTCATAAAACAAATGGAAAAATAATAAGAGAACTTAAAGATTATAATGTTAGAGCTGAAGAAGGAGCAGGGATAGAATATCTTGAAAAGTTTTTAAATAATAGGAAATTAAAAGAACTTGGAGATATGATTCTAGTTGATATGCCAGGCTTAGATTCATCTAATGATGCTCATGAAGAAGCAATAAATAAATATATAAATGCCGGTGCTTATTATATTCTCCTAACTGATCCTGAAAATGGAGGAATAAAAGATTCAACAGAAAAATTTTTAAGTAAAATTTTGAAATATCCTGAGCAATTTAGTGTTTTACTTACAAAAACAGACTTAAGTTCTATTGAGCATTGTGAAGATGTAATTGATGACTTAAAAGAGCAATTTTCTGATAAAAATTTAAATATTTTTATAGGAAAAACTAAGAGAGATGACTATAGAGATTTTGAAAGAATTTTAGAAAGTATAGAATATAATAATATTTTTAGAAAAATATATAAAGATAGAGTTTTAGAAATTGTAAATTCAAAATCATCTTATTTAGAAACTATATTAAAAAATAAAGATTTGGATATCACTGAAATAGAAGAAAATATTAGAATAAATGAAGAAAATTTTAATGAAATTGAAAAGAAAATAGAAAAAGAAAAAGAAAAATTCAATAGTAATCAAATTAAAAATGAAATAATTGAAGAGTTTGAAAGTAGACTAAATTCTCATTTCTCTGAATTAAAATCAGCTGCAAAAAAGGGGGAAGACTCTTTTAATAATAGAATAAAAAACATTTCTTCAACTGAATTAAATCCTATTATAGAAGCTAAATTAAAACAAAGAGTTGATTATTTAATACAAAATTTAGAAGATTTTGCATTAGATCTTCCACAAGGTGGAAACTCATCTTTAACAACAGGATTAATATCTATTGGGCTTGCAAATACTCCAATTGTAACAAATGTCTTAACAAATGTATTTTCTAAACTTATGATACCAATTCCTTATATAGGACCTATTATTCAAGGTGTAGTTTTATTGCTTTCAATTTTTAGAAATAAGAAGAAAAAAGAAGAAGCAAATGAAGAGTTAGAAGAAGCAGTTAGAGGTGCTATTTCACAAGTAGCTAATGGAATTGTTCCACAAATTACAAAAATAGTTGAGGAAGCTAAGGAAAAATTATTCAATACTTTAAATGAAAAGTGTAAGAATGAACAGGAAGAAATAGATAAAATTTTAAAAGAATTAATTGAAAAGAAAAATAAAGAAGAGGAAGAATTTCAAAAATCTGTTACTGATTTACAAACTGATATAAAAAAATTACAAGAATTAGAATTATAGGGAGATACTGTGGAAGAAAATAATTTAATTAATTATGAAGGACTGGATCTACTTATTAAAATTCTAAATAAATCAGATAAAGATAATAAAGTGAAGAAGAATATAGAAAATTTAGATAACATTGTAAATACAAAATTTAAAAAATTGTTAAATTTTTCAAATATTTTATCAGCAAATATATTTTTTGATATACAAAATCTAAATTTAGATTTAAAAGAATTCTCTATTTATCCAAAAATATTTGGAAAAAATATTATAGGTGTTGGAGGTTGTTTTAGTTCAGGAAAATCAGCCTTTATAAATAGTATACTTGAAGAAAGAATTTTACCAATTGATACTATAATAACAACTTCTTTTCCAACATATATATTGAATGAAACAATTAATAGAAATATTCTTCTCACTTCTTTTCAAGAAATGTTAGAAGTTGATAAGTTAGATTTAAAAAAATTGTCACATAGATTCTATGAAGAATATGGAGTTCATTTATCTACTGTTGTGGATAAAATTTTTATAGAAAATAATTCATTTGATTATGAAAACTTAGCTTTACTTGATACTCCTGGGTATAATGCTGACTCAGATAGTGGGAAAAAAGATATGGAAATTAGCTATTCTCAGTTAAGAAGAGTTAAATATATTATTTGGATTATAGATATAAATAATGGTGGATTAAGAAATGATGATTTAGATTTTATAAATTCTTTGGGTAAGGATAAAGAAATATTTTTTGTCATTAATAAAGCAGACACTGTCAGCGATGAAAAAGCAAGATATGATGTTTACCAACATATACAAAATCAAATTGAAAATGAAAAATTTAATTCATTAGGAGTTGCTCTTTATAGTTCTAGAAGTTCAAAAAATAAAGAGAAGAGAATTTATCCAGGGAATGATGTAAAAAAATTTTTAGTTCAAATTAATAATTTAGAAAACATTAATTTCTTAGAGGACATTGGAAATCGTTTTAAAGAAATAATTAGTAAAATTGATAAAATTTTAGCAGATAGTCAAAATAAATCAGATAAATTAATTAATACTGTAAATCAATATGATGCAGCTATGTATAAACTTGATGACTATTCTAAAAAATATTCTTCTGAGGATTTAATTAAAATAATTAAAGAAGAAGAAGAAAAAAAAGAAAATATAGTAGAGTTAGAAAAGTTAGTAAATGATTTTATAATTGAATATGTAAATGAATTACAAGATTTATTTAAAAATATTGAAACTGAATTTGAGCTAGGCAAGGGAAAATTATCAAACTATATTAAAAATATAAACTTAGAAAATATTAGAGTAAAATTAGATCCAAGTAAAATTGGTAGTTTCATAAAAGTTTCTTTTGAAGAGAATAAAAAAAATAATATTGTCATTGAAGAAAGTCAAGAAAAATTTAATCAAAAAAGTGAAGTAAAAACTGTAAATAAAGAAAATACGATCTTGAATACAGAAAAAAATATTCCAAAGAAAAAAATTGTGAAACAAGAATTGAGCAAAGATAAATTTATTAGGGAATTAAAAAAACTTTTTGAAGAAAATTAGTGGAGGAAAATTAAATGGAACAAATTATATCAAAAATAGGAGCATTAGATAAATATAAAGAGTATCTTTTTAATAGTTCAGATATAGGAGAATTTAATGAAAGATTAAAAAATTTGAAAACGTCTTTAGAAGCAAAAAGGCAAGAAGGTAGAATTTTTCAATTAGGTATAGTTGGGCAGATGAAAACAGGAAAATCTTCTTTTTTAAATGAATATCTATTTGGAGAAGAAATATTACCCACAGCTGCAACTCCTATGACAGCTGCACTTACTTTAATAAAATATTCTGATGAAAATAAAGCAGAAATAGAGTTTTATAATAGAGATGACTGGAATAGTATAGAAGAAAACAACAAAGAATACGAAAAAGAATATAAAAAAGCTTTGGAAGAAGCAAAAGAAGAAGCTGAAAAAAAAGGTAGAATTTTTAATAAAGAAAGATTTAAATTTGAAGATGTAGATTCAATTTTAAAAGGTAGTCATGAAATATATAAAAACTTTAAGGAAAATCACTTAGATAAAAATTCTCTTGGAGAAATTAAAACAATAAAAATCAATGATAAAAAAAATATTTTAGAAGATTTAAAAGAGTATGTTGGAAGTAAAGGAAAATATACTCCTTTGGTAAAGATGACAACACTATATATCAATGATGAGAGAATAAAAGATTACATAATAGTTGATACACCAGGAACTAATGATCCTATTATTTCTCGTGGTCAAAAGACAAAAGAATTTTTAGGAAAATGTGACTATATAATATTTTTATCTTATTCATCTCAATTTTTAGATAATAATGATAATGCCTATATAAAAGAACAATTACCAGCAGAAGGAATAAGAGATATATTAATTTTGGCTTCAAAATTTGATAATCAATTATCACAAGAGAGTGTTTTTGAAGATGCAGATGGTGATATTAAAGTTGCATATGAAGAAGAAAAAGGAAAATTATCAAGAAAATTGAATAGATGGAGTGAAGAATTTAAAAAGGATAAAAATCCTTTGGATCTTTCTAAGAGTGAGTTAGAATTTCAATCTACGATGTTATATAGAATATATAAAAATTTTGATAATTTAAGTGGAATTGAAAAAGAAATATTTAATAGACTAGAAGAAGATTATAATAACTCTACTTTTACTAAAGAATTATTAAAAGATTTATCAGGAATGCCAGCAGTTGAGAAAAAAATATCAAATATCTTAGTTAGAAAAGAAGAAATAATGAAAAATGCTATAGAAGCTTTACTTGATGGAAAAAGAGAGAGTCTTTCTAAAATATTGGAAAAAATAAGAAAAGGCTTTGAAGAAAGAAAATTTGAACTATCAGATGTTGGAATAAAGGATGTAGAAAATAAAATTAATAATTTGCAAGAAAAAATTACCTCTCTATCTTTTGAAATAAAAAATTCTGTAAAAACTGAAAGAGAAAATTTTGATAAAAAATTAAAAGATGAAATTTCAAAAATTTCTAATACTAAAGATAGGTATTCTTCTCTTCAAAAACAGAGTAGAAGTTATGAAGAAGAAGTTGACATTGAAAAAGGTTGGGGATTTAGGTTAAAATTTTGGCCTCATACAGAAACAAAAACAGTTCGTAGAAATGAAACTTTTATAAATATACAAGATTCTATAGAGCAAATAATATCTTTTGCAGAAGATACTGCTGAAAGAATTGAAAGAACTTCTGAAAGACTTATTTCAAAAAATGTTATAAAAAGAGTTATGAGAAATGGGATAATAGATTTATTTGAGCTTGAAGATAGACCAAAAGTAGTTTCTGTTATAGATAACTATATTCAAAAAATATCTATTCCTCAAATTCAATTTGATGTAAATAAGTATAGAGATATAGTATTATCAAAATATAGTAGTTCTTATTCACAAGAAAGAGATGTTAACTTTATTGAAGGATTACATAATAAAGCTTTATTAACTATTATTGAAGATACCGAAAAGGCCTTTACAGATGTAAAAGGAAAACTAAATTCTGTATTAGAAGAGATTGAAAGAAATATAGTTAATGAACTAAAAGAAGGAATAGAAGGAGATTTAAAAAATCTTAAAGAGCAATTAGAAAATCAAAAAGAAAGCATAAAGATGACAGAACTTGGAATAGAAGAAGTTAATAATTGTTTAAAAATGATGTAGGTGAATGAGATGGCAGATAGGTTATCTAATTATTTAAAAGGAATAAATTATGAAAAAGTTGGAAAATATGAAGAAGCTTTTAATATCTTTCAAAATGATTCTTCTGATTTATCCTTATCAAAACTTGTAGTTTATGAGTATCTAGGTTTAGGAATTGATAAAAATTATAAGAGTTCTCTTGAAAACTTAAAAAAAATAAAATCTAATGTTGAAAGAAAATTTTTAGCAAGTTATTTACTTTTAAATGAAGATAAAAAAAATTCTATAGATTATGTATCTTCATTAGAGGAATTAGCAAATAAAAAAAATGGAAATGCTAATGAAATTTTAGGAGATTTATACTTAAAGGGTGTATTTGTTGAAAAGAATTATAAAAAAGCAAAAAAATATTATGAAGATGCTATTTTAAATGGAAATATAAATTCAATAGAAAAATTAAGTGATTTATATTTAAAAGAAGAAACTGATTTCTTCAGTGATAAAGAAGCAGTTAATATTTTAGAAAAAAATTCTAATAAAAATATATCTACAATATTCTTTAAGATAGCTAAAATTTATGCAAATTCAAATTATGGAGTTTATAATAGAAAATTAGCTATAGATAATTATAAAAAAGCAAATGATTTAGGCTTAAAAATAGCCAAAGAAAAAATAAAAAGAATAGAGGGGTGTTAATTAATGGAAGAAAATAAAAAATTTTCTATGAAAAAAATAGCTATTATAATAATTACTGTAATAATACTTATTGTAGCTATTATTTTTAAATTAAAATATGATTTAGGAGGAGCTATAAATACAGCTTTTTTCCTACTTGATGTAGCTATATTTTTAGGTTTTATGGGAGTAAGAATATATAAGGATTGGAAAATAAAAGAGGAGATGTACTTTTTAAATCAGGAATTAAAGAAAGTTTCTTCTACTTATATAACACAAGATGAATATCAAAAAATAAATAATGATTTTTCAGAAGGAAGATATTCTACTCTTAAAGAAGAATGGAACTCTTTTGCAGAAAGTGTATTTTTTGAAAATGATGTAGCATTTCAAACAGTAGATGCAGAGTTGTTTTTTAATGATAGTACTTTATTAAAAGAAAGAATGAATAAAAGGTTGTTGGACTACATACCTCAATTGTTGTTAGCAATAGGTATTTTTGGAACATTTTTTGGCTTAGTTTTAGGTTTAAGTGGTCTAGATCTATCAGCTGGAGATAATACTCAATTAAATAATTTAATAGATGGAACAAAAATATCATTTCTAACTAGTTTATATGGAATGTATTTCTCAATAGCTATATCTTCTTTAATGAACTTTCATATAGGAGATTATGAAGAAAATATTTTAAAAATAAAAAATAATCTAAATAGAGTTTTTAAACAAGCATTGGCAGAAAAATCTTTGATAAAAATAGAAAAAGAACTTGGAATGATTAAAAGTGTCAGTAGTGTAATGTCAGAAAAATTAGGAGAAATTAGAGGTATCAATAAAGGAATGTCAGTAGCTATAGGGCAAGAATTAATCTCTGTTATTCAAAGTTATAATGAAACAAATGAAAAATATATGGCAGCAGTAACTAAAATAGTTAAAACTAACCTTAGTGGACTTGCAGAAAGTGTAAGTTCTCTGTTTGAAGAAAAAATGCAAAGAATCTTCTCAGAAGAATTTGTTTCTAAATTTGAAAGTTTAAATAGAAATACCTTAGAAGTAGCTACAAATAACAATAAAAATATTGAAGAGTACAAAAATGAAATAGTAAAAATTTCAAATAGCATTTCTGTAACTACTGATACTTTAACTTCTTTCTGTAATGGAGCATTAAAGAATTATGAAAATGTAGTGGAAAAATATGATGAAAGATTCAATAATATTTTAAATTTAATAGATAATAGCAAACAAAATTATCAAGAATTTTTAGCTCTATTAAAAGAATCTTCTAATGTTTTAAAGGTTTCAAATAAATATATTTCAAAAACTGATGATACATTTAAACTTATTAATAAGTTCTTAGAACAAGAAAACTCTTTGGTTAGCTTCTGGGAACAAAATAAAGAAATTGTTTCTAATTTAAATCAAAATTTAGAAAACTTCTTTGATAAATATCAAGATAAATTGAATAATTTAAATAATGTAAGTTCTAAACATTTTGAAGAAATCCAAGAAGGAGTTGTAAAAGTTCAAACTGAACTTACAGATAATATGAACGAGTTTTCAGTTAAATATGGAAATAATTTGATTTCTTTAAATGAAAAAACTTCAGATAATTTTGAAAAAATATATAGTAAACTTGGAGAAGTTTATGAAGAACTAAAAAATAAAATAGATGATTTTACAGTTAAATATGGAAACAATTTAACAAAATTAAATCAAGAATATGATAATAATCTTGTCTTAGTAAATAATCAAGTTGAAACTTTATTTAAAAACTATGATAGTAATTTATCAAGTATAATTTTAAACTTTAATAATACGATAGAAAATTTAAAAATAACATTAAAAGATATTAACTATGGTAAAGTTGAAAATGAAAAAGTTAGTGAGCTTTCTAAAAAATTATCAGATTTAATAAATGAAATAGAGGATCTAAGAAATAAAAAGAATAATATTGAAATTCAAGAAATTGAAAAAGAAATAGAAGGTTAGGAGGTAAACTTTGAAGTCAAGAGGATTTTTAAATAAAAAAGAAGACAAAGCTGAGCTTTCTTTTTGGCTTTCTATTTCAGATTTAATGTCAAGTATTTTGATTATTTTTATTTTATTATTTGTCTATAAGACAATAAATTCAATAAAGGCAGAAAGAATTAAAGAAAGTATCATAAGAGAAATAACAGATACAAAAGAAAATATTATAGATAAATTAAAAAGTGATTTATCTACTAAAAATATACATGTTGATATTGATGATAGAACAGGAACTATAAAAATAGATGAAAAGATTCTATTTGAAGTTGACCAATATTATTTAAAAGAGGAAGGAAAAGAATACTTAAAAAGGGTAATCCCTTTATATTTAAAAATTTTCATAGAAAATGAAAAATTTAAAAATAGATTGGATCAAATAATAATAGAAGGACATTCTGATGATATGGGAAGTTACATCTATAATATGGACTTATCTCAAAAAAGAGCTACAGAGGTTTTAAAATATATATATACTACAATGGATAATTTTTCTAACTCAGAAAGACAAGAGTTAGAAAAATACATTACAGCAAATGGAAAAAGTAAAACAGATCTTATATATAAAGAAAATGGAGAAGTGGATAGAGCTAAAAGTAGACGTGTTGAGATAAAGTTTAAGTTAAAAGATGAAGAAGCATTAGATAAAATAAAGAAAACTTTGGAGTAAAATATGAATGAAAAATATTATCCTAAAGAAATAGAAATAGTTTCAAGTTACATAAATCAATTCAATTATAGTAATAAATATATTAGTGTAAAAGAATTAGAGTCATTATTAAAAAAAGATGTTCCTCTATCTATTGAAGAATTAGAAAAAGTATTAATAAACAGTAGTAAAATTTTAAAAATAACTGATTTTGTTAAAAACCTTAAGGTTTCTTCTAAGATAGAGTTAGAAAAAAAACACCTTTATTTATTTTACTATTCTCTAATGAGCTTTTTTGAAACTGGTATAGGAGAAAACAAACTAAAGATTTTAGAAAATTTTTTGAGAGAAATTATTAAAAATAAAAAGATAGAGCAGAATGATTTTAATTTATTTGAAAGAAGTTTTTATACTTTTTTAAAAGATGATTCTCTAAAGAATAAAGGTTTTGAAAGGTTTTTATATGAAAAGTTTAAAATGTATTTTAAAGATAATGAGAAGGAGATTTATAGATTTTGTAAGGAACATTATATTTTAATAAATTCTTTTTCATTGAAAACTTTATTATTTAGGTATTTAAAAGAAAATGAGAATAATGAAAAGATAATTAATCTTAAAACTCTTGAAGTAATCAAAAAAGTTGTAAAAAGATAGAAATGAAAAAATTCCCAACCTACCACTAAAAGTTGGGAATTTTTATATTATTTATAACTAACTTTCAATTTCTTTCCATAGAAAGCTATTCCAACAAAAGTTATATTTTCTATGCCTTTTGACTTTAAATTTACATCATATTTCTTTTCTTCAATTTGCTTAATTGCTTCTTCTGATAATTTTTCTAACTTATTTTCATCATCAGACACTTTAAATTCTAAGATAAAGGCTCTTTTAGTTTTATTCTTAGGTTCTAAGATTACATCATATCTTCCAAAACCTGCTTCAAAATTTGATGTCACATAATAGTCATTATCTAAATAACTTAACATTCCTAATGACAATCCATGATAGAAAGCCTCTTTACTTGTGTCCCAATTACTTGTTGATTTTAACATTATCTCTTGGAAATACTTTTCAAAATCATTAAATTTAAGATTTTTTAATGCTTCCATTGTTTTTCTAAATAAACTTATCCCAAAATGTGTATTGATAAATTCTTTTTTAAATAAGTTTTTAATTTCTTTATTTGGCAATCTTAAAGAATAAATATCACTATCTATTTTTTCTTTTACTGTTAAATAACCACTAAATAGTAATAATTCCCATACTTCTTTACTATCCATCAATATAGATAAATCTGATGTTCCTGATATTGCTTCTTCAACATCATCTCCATTAAATAATTTTTCTAAAATATCATTGGTACTGCTTGTCGCTTCTTTTAACACATTTTTTATTAAAAAGTTTTCTGATGTTCCTACCCAATAAGGCTCTAACTCCTTTGAATGTAAAAAGTTTAAAATACTCCAAGGATTATAAAGTTCTGAATTTCCAAATCTATAACCATCATACCAAGATTTAACTTCTGGTAATTCATATTCTATATTAAAATATTTTAGTGCTTCTATCACATCATTTTCTGTAAAACCAAAAAATTCAGAATATTCTTTATTTAAAATTGAATATACTTTTAAATTATTTAAATCAGAAAATATTCCAGCTTTAATAACTCTAATTATTCCAGTTAAAACTCCCATTTTTAAATACTGATTAGTTTTTAGTGCTTCTCCTAAAAATATTTTATAGAAATTTATAGCCTCATCATAATATCCATATTTATATGCTGTAATTAGTGGTATATCATATTCGTCTATTAATAAAATAACCTCTTTTTTATAGTATTTATATAGAAAAGTTGTTAAATTTTTTAAAGAATTAGTATACTCTCCATTTTCTCTTTTAAACCATATATCATCAAATATTTTTATTTCACTTTCACTTAAACTATCTCTAATGTAGTTAAATTCTTCGTATAATTCCCTAATCAAAATTTTTAATTGTTCTAAACTATCATTCCAAGTATTTCCTTTTATACTTTTTA
>ERZ773062.785-NODE-785-length-14950-cov-39.261430_pt1 | contig 14950 bp, 9 predicted proteins | sample MGYA00580626_ERZ773062 | MGnify/ENA primary metagenome ERZ773062 (study PRJEB29015, sample SAMEA2738003) | human oral metagenome | biome: human oral; feature: human-associated habitat; material: dental | place: China | collected 2058 ...
TGTAATTTAACGCTCCCCTATATGTCCTAGTGTTCCGGCTAGGATGTTCAGATTTCCATATAGTTATTCTTATTGTACATCATTCTCAAAATAAAATGTGTTACTCAAATCACATTTATTATGCTATTTCGATATTATTAAATATAAAATTCTATACCAAATTCCTATCTGCAATACTTCTCCTATATATCTCTAAATATGAAATTTCATTCATGAATCATAAACCATACAATACATTTTATGAGCCTGTCATAAGCCGATATACAGGCGTACTGCCATCAGTATCAACATACTCTAAGCCCTCTAAAAATTCATTGCCTCCTAAGTCTTTAAAGGCAAGTTGATTATGAATCTTCCTTAATAGCTCTACATTGGTAAAGTATTTCCCATTATCTGCAATTAGATGAGCTTTAATATCTGTTTGAAATACGCCATCGATACGATATTCTTCGTCTAACGTACTCATATCAAGAACAGTTTCATTAGTCCTAAGCTGTTCAATCCCCGTAATAAAGGCTTCATACACTATATTTAAGCTACATGCTTTGACAGCAATTCTATTAGGCACCCAATTTTCTCTATTATCTTCAATATAATCTACAACATCTTTTGTGAAAGCTTCATTAGAATTGTATTCATTATGTGTAAATCCCCAGATAATTTGTGTTAGCAAATCATTTACATCAGTAAGTGAAGCTTTATCCATTAGTTTTTTCGTTTCCCATCTAAGTAGAGGCTTTTTAATCGCCAAAAACATGGAAATGGTGGGGATCAATATAACAGCTAAAAGAGGTAGTATACTAAATACACTAGTTAGACCACTACTAGTATACGGTGATTGAAGATGCGCACCACGAGAACCTCGATTAACTGAATCTGCCGTATGAGTCATATACTCTAAAAGCTCTGGCGATTCTAACATACCGAAGGTAATAGCAATTAAAATTAATGTACCAATCGTTGTACAAATAATAAATAATTGTTTAGCTACCTTATTACATACAATCTCCTTCTCTTGTAGGGATAATACATCCATTTCCCTTACATCCTTACTCCATTTAGTAGTTCGTGCATGTATTTCCATTCGTTTCTCTCCTATTAATAGAATTAATATAGCTGTTTCATATATTATTTATATTTATTATAATAAAGAAAAGGAGGCTTTGAAAGTATGGGAGAATATATGATAATCCTTATGTTTGTATTGATAGCCATTGCAGTGGCTTTTGCCACTTATAACTTATCTATAATTAAATCCATGCCTCCGGAAGAACGTTATAAACTGCTTTATTTTAACGATGATCAAGTGTCTATAGGCATTGGATTAATAAAAAGAACCTTTAAGTTAAAAGATATTTGCGAAGTACGTTTTTCTAAATACAAACCATTTCGTTCGCCTGGGTGGGCCGGCAAAATGAAAGTTTGCCTATTAAATGGTAAGACAAGTCGTTGGATAAATTTTGATGGTACAGTCTATTACCAAAAGTTTGTATTAGCAAGTAACGAAGAAAGCATTGATAAAGCTACAGACATACTCATAAAGGAATTTAAATATAGAGGCATTCAGTGTAATAAATATAGATAGTAAATATATACCTCTAAAGCACTCTAAATTATGATATGCTAATATAATTCTCTGACCTATAGATTAATTATAGACATACAAAAAAGGTTTTTCGAAATTTCGAGAAGCCTTTTATTTGGTGCGCCTAGCAGGATTCGAACCTGCGCACCCGGTTCCGGAGACCGGCGCTCTATCCCCTGAGCTATAGGCGCATGAATACCTAAAAATTATACCATATTACGCTATGGTTCGATAGTATAAAGTATATAAGATACTAGGTTTATACAGAAAGGCCCCTATAGTTAAGCATCTTGTTAGCTAACTATAGGGGCTATCTCTATTATATTCTTGCCTTAATCAATTCTAGTAAAGCATCACAGCTGCGACCTACATCGTCATAGGCAAGGGTTTCCTACTAAGGATTTCTGAGTATTATTCGATAGATTTTTTTACATCTTCAACTGTATAACAAGCATTATCATGATTTTTTGCCTTTTCTAATTGAAAATCAAGAATATCTTGTAGTAAATCTTTATCCATAAAAATATCACTAAACTCTCCTAATGCTTTATTAAATTGATTGCTTCTTCGCAATAAATCAATTTTTTGCAACATTAATGTCGAGGGATCATCTTCTTTTTCAATAAGCTCATCAATCAAATCAAGTGCCAAATTACGGCACAGAACAGCATTTCCAATATCTTGAGCATCGTCACAAGCCCAAGCAGCATTCAATATTACAGCAAATGCTTTATATATATTTTCATCTTCAAGATTTATCAAATATTCTTTATAACATCTTTTGGCTAATTCTGATTCAAACTCAATATTATTAGCATTTATAAACTCCACCCTAGCTAGCCATGCCTCTGTAACTACAGTGCCAAGGTCTATATTTTCAGCAATATAACCACAATAGGGACACTCGTGAGCCCAATACTCCATTGTTCCACGCATCATTTCAGGTGGTCGTAAATCTAAGTCTGGAGAGCCAAAACTATTTGTAGAACCAAGAACAGTTTGCTTTGACTCTTTCCCACACACATAGCATTTTACCGTATCTTGATACATTGTTGTCATAAAAAATGCCTCCCTTTAACTCTCTCACAAATAATATATTCAGCACTTTACCATACTATTTTATTATGTATTAATATATCAAAATGAAATACTTTTAACGACAGAGAAACCCTCCGGCTTATCGACCAGCGTCTAAAGTAATCAAACACAAGTCACATATGGAAAGGCCCCTATAGTTAAAAGTATCTTGTTAGCTAACTGTAGGGGCTGTTTCTATTACATTTGCTCTTTAATCAACGCTAATAAAGCATCACAGCTGCGACTTACATCATTATAGGTTTCATCAAAATTCCCCGTATACCAAGGATCCTTTACGTCACGGCTATCACCAACAAAAGACATAGCCTTATATACCTTGGAGTCTACATCATCTCCAATGATACGTTTTAAATTACGTCCATTATTTTCATCCATAATAACGAGATAATCAAAGTTGTGATAGTCATCAATCGTTACTTGACGAGCCTTACGACGAGTATAAGGAATCCCCATTTCATCTAGCTTTTGCTTAGTCCCATAATGAGTATCATTGCCTATCTCCTCTCGAGACGTGGCAGCAGATTCAATATAAATAGAATCACTTAATCCAGCCTCATTAACGATATGCTTCATATAAAACTCTGCCATCGTAGAGCGGCAAATATTACCGTGGCAGATAAATAAAAGGTTAAGCATCATTTTATGCTCCTATGATTACTATGAAGATTTCCACTTATTCTCTTCATATAAGATAAAGTATTACTGAATACGTACTCTTAAATTAATATCAATACCATTTTGCTCTAGTAACTTATTCTTTGGAATTGGAATATTTGATTTAAAAATCATTAGCTCACTAGCTTTACATTTTTTCGAAACACTGTAGTTAAGATCATACAACATTACTGGATAAGAACTATATATTTCTCTTATTTCTTGTGCATCATCATATGTAACAATCCAATCACATTTAACACTGTTACGGATTACACGCTCAATACGTTTATGATCTTCAAATTCAAAAAAATTCATATAAAGTTGCTTACCTTTTTTGAAGTATGGAGGATCAAAATATATCATCGCCTTTTCAGAGTATAAGGGAACATAGTGTTCAATAAAAGTCGTTATATCTTGGTTGTATAGACGTATATCTTTTTTTCTAAAAGCAATATTCTCAATTCTAGATATTAAATCTTTTCTATTAAAACGAGCATCTATTTTCCACTTTCCGGTTTGCCGTAAACCACCGATAACTCCACCTTTTATTATCCCTGATCGATTAGTACGGTTCATATAGAAAGTAGCAAAACCTAATTCGAAGCTATATTTTTTATTATAATTTAAGCAAATAGCTCTTTGCTTTTCCCATTCATTCATTGTAAGCGGAACAGTACGTATTTCACTGATAAACCTTTCTGTTTCTGTTAAGATTGCTTTCCAAAAAGACCAGATACCTTTATCATAATCATTAATAACAATTCTACTTACTACATCTCTCAATAATAATTCAACTGCTATACCTGCACCACCTGCAAATGGTTCAATATAAGTACCACCTGCATATCCTCTTTCATTTATCATAAACTCCATAAACTGTACTAACTTGGCTTTGCCACCAGGATAACGTAAGGGGGAATAATACATATATGACACCTCCTCTCTTTTTATTAATATTCATGAATTTTATCTAAGTATTCTAAAAATGTATTAGGTAGCCACTCAGATAAATTATATGGATTAAGATATAGCTTATGCTTCTCATCTCTAATGCGTTTTCTTAGAGAAGGAATTACTTGAAATTGAATCTCTTGTCCCTCAACTGGACTTCCTGATTCAACAATCAACTTCTTAAGGGGAGCTAAGAATACCTCCTCTTCTTCTGGAGAGTAATCCTGAGGATACTTTCCATCTAATGCATACTCTAGTAATTGCAATCCAAGCATTCTATCAAAAATAGAATGGTTTCTCTGATTATAAAAATTATCTAGACAGTTTCTACAAGATTTTGAACAATTGCAACTAGACAAAACATCTTTAGCTCTAAAAAGTACATCATCCAAAATACCATTCTGCCCTATAAGTGAGGAGTACCCGGCTCCACTAGCAAGATTATCATAGAAGAACATCTCTATATGGGCTTCTCCGTTTTCCTCATATCTTGTTCTCCAACCTCCACTAATTTCATTAAAATCAATGTCTAATGATAAGGATACTGCTTTCTTAATAGCTTCATGTAATGTCGTAGCGGCTGATTTAAGGATACTCTTCTCTTCATTATCTCTTTTAGATACTAGTAAATTAGTATCGTAAAGTATATCTAACATAAACATATCTGTTAGGAATTCATAACCTAAATATATATTAGTTTCTACACAGCCTTCATGTCTACAAAGAGTTTTTGCGTGATATGGTTGAGAAAATTTAAATTCATGTTGTGCAAATGTAGTTGCAACCTCAGCCCCACCACATTTTTTACAAACGTTAAATCCATTTTTCTTTTTACCCATATTTACAGTAAGAACTTTTCTGTTTTGTAAATTTGCAAATCTAATATGGCTCTGTCTAAACGCCTGTAATTCAGTCTCCTTAGGAACATAAGAATAATAAGGAGCTTCAGCAAACGTTTTTTCTTCATCTTCATCCTCATACTTAACAGCGTCACCTCTAACAGGAGCAAACCCCCAAGGTTTAACCATCGTATGACGTTCAACTGAGGCATGACAATAAGGGCATTCGGAATATTCTTCTTTATCATCATCAAACCAGTTACATTCGGTACAAACTATAATCTCTTTCTTATAATCTTTACTCATAAAATAATATTCTGCTTGATTAGAGTCAAAACCTTTTGGTTTGGGATTTTTATAAAGACCGCCACTCTTATAGATTTTTTTATCAATTGTAATAAATCTTCCAGGAGCATATTCACTAATTGCTACAGCTATATCTCGCTCAGGAGCATATCTAATATCCTTAGCCCCACCTTTTCGATTCTCCGACTCTTTCTCTACATAGAAACTCACAACATTCTTTGGAAATGAATATGATGGAATAAAACCTTCTGAATAAAAAACATCAAACGCAGATGTTTCCTCATCATCGTTGTAGAATTCACACTGCTTCCCTTCTGAAAGAACCATAGCTCTAATCTTTTCAAACATTTCAATTGTTCCATCTGTTGGAAACTCTAAAGTCATTGCATGACTAATAAATGCATCTCCAAATTTTTTACAAAACGTTACTATACCAACTTTAACAATACTATCATATTGGTTTTTCATCGTTTCAGATGCCATAAATGAATTTAGTGCTTTCATATTATAGTGACGTTGTTTGATTTTAGGGTTGTCCCTATCGATCCAGGGCTTTCTTGGCTGTCCAGAAATCATCTCATCAGGATGTTTGAAATAATGGCTATCATGAACTCCTCCAAAAGCATATGTTACAATTGTTGAAATTCCAGCATTTTTACGACCTGCACGGCCCGCCCTTTGTTGATAATTTTCACGCATTGGAGGAATATTTCTAAGACCAACAGCAGTTAAAGAACCAATATCAATCCCGACTTCCATAGTAGTTGTACAACTTAATACATCAATAGCAGCTTCGCCATTTTCTCCAACATCAATATCTTGAAATCGAATTTCGTAATCTTCTGTTTTACTTAAAATGTCACTTGTTGTTTCTTTGTGAGATAATTGGGCAGTATGTTCCTCTGTATTTATCGTATGAATCCTCGCACCTTCATTCAACGAAGACAACACAGGTTTACGCCAAAAATCAAATCTAGATAAATCACTATTGGTAATAATATGGAGATTTTTAGAATCAAAACAAGCTCCACAGTATACACCTAACTTATATGGAGATATCTTTCCACATTTCTCACAACGATACCAGTGGAAATCATTACCAGCTAACTCAATTTTCACCTTATCAAGCTTAATATAATACCTTTGGTTATTTCCATAATCAAAGAAATATGTCTTAATAATATTCAGAAAATCTTCAGCTTGTTTATCATCAAGTTTTAAACTTTCTTTGAGCTTTGTAATAAACCGCTTATCAATAGAATTAATAAAATCTGAACTGATTCCAAAGCTCTGAGTCTTGCTTCTCCCGGGAAGATTTCTTCTTATATCATCACTGATGTTATTACCAAGTGCTGCCTTTTCATCCATTACATCCCAGAAAAATAAGACTAAAGTATCATGAAGGAGCGCCTCATCAATTGCAATATCAAAATCATCCTCTAACTCCTCGACACAGTCTTCAAGGATAGAATGCATCGGACCTAAAAAGCCAAGTCCTATATCCTTAAAAGATCTTGGACTTTCTGTAAAGAACGTCAATAATTGTTCGTAATAATCCTCCGGAAGAGTGTCAAAAACCTCTCTAGCAATATCTCTATTTTTATCAAGTCTTTTTTTTATTTTTTCTTTATGACTCTCAAATATTTCTCTACTTTTACCTGTAAAGAAATCAAGTTTCTGCGTGATACATACAGCTAGAAAATAGTTATAAAGTTCTTTTAAAGAATGCTCCTGACCATCAGACATCATATCTTTACTTGCTAAAATGACTGCTTGGCGGAACCCATCTGCATCTGAAGACTTCGTAAGGTCTAATGCAACTTTTGCTGCATTTTGTCTAGAATCTGAAAATAAGAGAACTTTTTTACCTTCATTAATAAAATTAGACCTTGCCGGTTGAAGCTCAAATTGTGCTTTTGTAAGATTATAAAATGGAATATTCCCCTTAGTGGATAAATCAGTTGGTTTCTTTAGAGGCATAATCTTCTTACATTTAGGACAAGAGCTAAACATGTATTTATCTAATTTTTTATTATATTCAGGATAAAGAACTTTAAGAAGCCCTTGATCCTGTTGATATTCAAGATAAAGCTTTCCTGTAACAGGATCCAAATAACCAACTTTATCTTTAGGCTTTATTTCATAGTCATTTGGGCAAATATATAGCAACATCTCCGTAAGCTCATTTGCACCGCCACTTAAACCTGCTGTGGGGAATATATACCAGTAATTTGTACCAATTGTTTTTTGAACAAACGCCTTAAAATATAATGCCCCGCATTTAATATGATTAACAAGTTCATACATTCTACTTCCACAGTCACATTTTTCTTGTGGGATAGAAAGTACTTTACCAAGAGGAATCTTTTCTTCTTCAGAGTATTTAACATTATTACTGGAACAGTTAGGGTTAGAACAAGCATATAGTCCTTGTATACCTCTTACAAACATATGTAATCGTACTGGAAATAGTATTTGTCCATTCTTTTTTGCAAGTGAAACTATTACTAATAGTGCATCAAGTGCATCATTAGCATAAGCACTATCACCAAAAATCTCATTTTTTAGAACAGTATAGGATTTTGCCCCATCCCTACACAATTCATGAAGTTTAATAAAAGCTTCGTAATCGGGTAAATTATCATATAACCATTCCTGAGCATCTGAAACAGAAATCGCTTCAGGAAGATTAATTCCAAAAACCTTTTGTGAAAAAGTACGAACCCTATTGGAAATTTCATTATTTGATACTTGACTTGTTCCTATTGCAGATAATATCTTAGGATCTGTAAAAATCTTATATTCCTTTTTTACTATATCCTTTGCACCAAAAAGAGATACACATTCAGAGTATTGTTTGCCTGTAAGACCATTAAAGAATCCTTCAATACATTGCTCATCATCTGTAGGCATACTAGCAGTTGTCAAAATAAATTGTACCTTTTCTAATGGTATCTCTAGTCTAGAAAATAATCGGTCTAAAAGTAAGGCAATTTCTCCCCCCGATGAACCTCTATACATATGCGCTTCATCAAGTACAATTAGAAGTCTATTTTTATCTGATTTTTCTAACCATCTTTTTGTATTATCCCATATATTAGACTCCATTTGTCGCATTAACATATACTCTAACATTGAATAATTTGTTATTAGAATATCCGGGGCATTATTTTGCATTTCAAAACGAGTAATATATTCAGCATCGTAAGGACTGGGTTGATGGATACCATTTTCAAGATTATCAATAAACTTTTTAAGTCCCGCCTCTCCACCATCTCTTGCAGGATATTTATTTATACTTTTAAGACCATCGATTTTTTTACGTTGCAGTATTGCCTCATCTTCAGTCATATTCTTGCCAATTAAATATTGTTGTCTATATGTATCTGCCAACTTTAAATTACTCTGCTTTTGAGACTCCCCAGAATAAGGGGTTCTGCCTGTATACATTCCAAAATGAGGTATACGAGAGGCACCAGATGCATCAGTAAATATTCGCTTAAATTCTTCTCCCCCCATAATTTTTCTAAATCGAGCAAGTTGATCTGATACTAATGCATTCATGGGATATATAATTAGAGTTCTTACAGCTTCCATCTCAAAATCATCAGGTCTATCTAAAGACTCTTCGATTTCTCTTGCAATAATAGTCCACAAGAAACATTCTGTTTTACCGGAACCAGTACCAGTTGATACCAAAAGGTCTTTTCCTTTTAACCCATTTACAAGAGCTTTAACCTGATGAGTAAATGGTGAGGAATAAATTCCTAAATTAGCCTCAACTAACTGTAAAAGTACCCTTTTTACGTGATCTGGAATATCAGCATTACTTATTCCATCAATTTCCTTCTTATAAGAAGATGATGTTTCAATATATGGCTCTCTTGCAATATTAATATCTGCAGGACACATTTCGCCAAGAATCTCATCTGCATAAAGGAGCAATGTTTCACTATTAGCCAAATAGTCAGATTTAATATAGTTAGACAATCTATCACGTATAGATTGATAATATTGCCTCACACTATTTATATTTCTATCCATAAAATACACCATTCCTTCTTTTAAACCCTAGATGCTCCAGTATCGATATACTTTGTGGTACTAATTCATTTCTCATAATAAAATTATATCTATCAGTAGCAAACCCTTTAGGCCAACCATTTAAAAGAAAATAAAAATACTCTCGATTAGGCATTTGTCCATTAATTTTAATATGAGTATATTCATTATCAATAGGACATATTAGAGCTTCCATTGGTTGATTATAGTAACTCCTTAATGCGATATACAATCTTCTAAATTCTGCACCAGTCAAAGAATCAATACCATCTATATTCTTATTTTCATCAGAGAAAAAAACTTCAGTATTATCTCTAACCAAAACCTTATAATATGGACCTACATAACCTTTTCTCGCAATAGTAAACTCACTTAAAACTCTTGCTTGCCATGATTTCGATACTGGTTTTGGTGTCTTTGTATCAAAAAACTCTAATTCTGAAAAATCTATATCTCTACTCTCAAAATCACACAAGTTATAATTTACAGTAATAAACTCCTTAGGGGTAAGAGAGTCCCTGATTAGAAACTCCTGAATTGAAATCTCCTTATCGAAATGACAACAATGAATTCCTAAACCATTAACACTAATCTTTCCGTTAGGAAGCCCAAGATAGAGATACTCAATATCCGAAACCCTAACAGCCTTTACACCTTTATTCAGCACATTATAATTATTCTCCGAAACCAGTAGATATCCAGTTTGCTCATATAAATTACGTATAAAAACTGCTAAATCCTTTTTATCACGTTCAAAAAAACGACGAATAGAAGGATGTAATTTTATATATTCCTCAACAAGATTATGCAGCAATATGGTTTGCGCAGTTTTACTTATACCTTTCATATGGTGTATTTCTGTTCGAGCATTAGTTAAACACCATAACCCCAAAGCAGAAAACACAATTCTATAGATATAGGAATCTTTGGATTCTCCTTTATAAGGAGTAATCCCCATATCCTCTGCCATTACTCCAAACAATCTTTCCATTTACTAAACCATCCCCACATTATCTCCTTATTAGGACATTTCCCTGCTTCACCAGCGTATTTTTGTAATCTCTTAGACTGTTTATATGGATTTAACTGAATAACCTTAGAAATATATGGCAAAACAGAGAATAGTAAAACACTGTTCATATATTGCTCACTATCCATAAAATATGACATTGAATTAATAACATCTTTGGATAAACCACACTCCTCAGAGATTTCCGCAAATATTCGATGGTATCTACTTTCCACAAAAGACTCATTATTGATAGAATAAGGCTCCTCTCTTATTTCTGAGGGATCTTCTGTTAAGTCTTTAAATCTCATTAGAGGTTTAAATTCATCAATATTTATATATTGAACATATCCAAGAAGTTCCATAGGGATATAATTCAATGTTCTATCATACCTATAGGTAAGAATAATTATTTTATTACGATATTGTTCTATTAGTGATAATAATTCTATTTCATTACAATTTCCAATAAATCCATCCATACACACTACTCTATCAGGAATATTTGTAAGAAATTCTCTTATATTTTTTAGTCCTGTCTCACTTGAATATGTAAGTATCACTGCTGACTTTTCTCCATATATAGTATTCGCAAGACAATTTGCTAAATTAATACCTGGAGCTTTTTTTATAAGTAGTGGCATACCATTAAAAGCAATTCTTTCAAAATACTGAACAAACAATCGATATCCTTCAAATCTATCATTTAGTCCAATGTTATTGAGATTATAGATAAAGTACTCCTCAAAATCATCCATATCTACTGGTCTATATGGCGTTAATAATGATTCTTTTAAAGACTTTCCCCCTGTATCAACGATTGCAGAATTTATTATTTTCTTATTATTTATTTCACGCAATGAATCCTCAAGATCATTTATTCGCATTTCATAATTTTGATTAATCTCAACTAAAGAATGAATAGATTTATCCATTTCTAAAATTTGAGCTTCAAGACTAGAAATTGTAAATTCAGCATCATCTAATAATAAAACTTTTTCTTTATAAGAAGAAAGCTCCCGTTTAAGTTCTTTTATTTGCTTTATTAAATCCGCATGTTGCTTTGTCAAGGCAGTATCAGCTTTTGCTTTAGCTACAGATAACTCTTTTATCTGTTCATTTAAACGATAAACCCCGTCATTTAACTTTCTATTATCTTTGTAAAGATCAATTTTTTCTTGCTCTCTTAGAGACAATAACTGGCTCATGGACGCTTCATTGGATTTAGCATTTATAAGTTGAGTACGTAATTTCATTACTTGTCGTTCTGAAGCATCAACAGCGTCTTTTAATTTGTTAATTGCAACTTCTTTTTCATTAATATCTTTATAATACTTCTTTTCTATTCCTTCTACCTTACCAATAATTTCTAATAATTGATTTACAGCTGCAGACATTAAACTTAAATAGTCTTCAGCCTTCTCCTCTTTAATTATCTTAAAATATAAAGGAATATTATTTGAAAATGCCGAGCGAGCAAGCACCTGAATATACTGCTCCTCCAAACTTAACCCACTGTTCTTGATAGCGTCCAATCTATAGTTTATATCTTCAATCCATCTGTTTATAGTTTGAACTATAAATGAAGAAATGAACTTACGGTTTCTAAAAGAAAACAATATTTCAGTTATATCATGTGCATTTAATGATTCAACTCTAAATCCAGGCTTTAAGCTAAAAAACTCTTTAGGATTTTGCTTAAAATATTTTGCTACCTCTTCATATGGTATAACAGAACAAATATATTTTAGATCCGCTTCTATCAATTTATCTATAAAATTCACAAAAGCCCCTCCTTTATATATTTTTTTACAATGGTATTTATTCTACCATTTTTATTACAAGCTTCTAAATAATTAGAAACAGCCTTACTAAATAATCCCTCTAAAAAATCATTATGATTATAGATTTCCGATTGTGGATGGTATTTTAAAATATCAGCAATAATTATTTCTGCTGCTATCATACTATTACTATCACTTGAAATAATACATTTTAAGTGATTATCCTTATAGCCAAGAATTCTATCATCTTCTAGCAGATACACCTTCTCCCCTATTATAAGTTTTCTATATCCCTCCTGGTCTAAAAGAAAATAATCCATATCCCCAGTAACCTCCCAGCTAGAATGCATCAGTAATTGCACCTCATCATCGAGTACCTCAGGTTGTTGTATTTCTGATTTAATTAAAACTAAATCCACATTCTTTTCTTTAATTACTGTTTTATTTTCAACTTTCAATTGAGTAATACCTAGAGATATATCTTCCGTCATATATAATGCATTCGTATTTCTATGTGATATCAAAGGAAAACTAGAGCGAACAAACACTTTTTCACTCTCACAAATATAATTAGAATCATTTCTAAACAAAGGAGGCCATAATACATGTAAAGTTTCAGAAGTTTCAATATGAAACTGATAATTATGTAGGAATAAATTTAAATCAAAATGAGCCCTAGAAAAAGTAAGCTCAACATAAAAAAAGCGTCTTCCCATTGTTATAAACTCATTTACTTTAGTTAGACATTCAACATTTGAAAATAAAATAAGCTTATTTATACAAGCTTTATCTTCACTAATTACTACATACCTAGTATCGGTATACAAATGAGTAGACGTGACTTTTTTTGCACGATCATCATATAACCTTAATTTAAAGAATAGGAGTTTATTTTTTGTTTCGATAGGATTATTTAAAACATAAACGTTACCAGGTATGTATATATAATAAATGGCTGAATACTCGTTAATAGTAAAATATTGTGGTACATTTGCAACAAATGAGTTGTTATTAATTGGAACAGTTAAGAATGCATCCTCAAAGTATTTTTTCTTAATCTCTAATACTGCTTGTCTTGATTTTAACTCTTCAAGCTCTTCGCTCTGTAAAACAAAAGCAAATTCAAAAATTTTTCTATCGGTATTAAAGAAAAAAGAAACATGGTCTCTACTACGATTTCTTACAGAGAGATATTTTTCTATTGCACCTATTTGCCCAAGGTATGCTTCGCATTCCGTATCATTATTTCCCTTTTTATGGCGAAAATGAGGTGTCTGTATAGTACTATTTGCTGCCGCAAGAGATACATCTTCCCCACAACACAAACATTTATATCTTAAATAATTTGATTCCTTATAAAACACTGTTTTTGCAAGACTTCTTGCATCAACAACACAACATAAAATCGAATCATACGCTTTATCCATAACTCCCCACCATCCCTATTTTTTTATTATAATAAAGCGATTTTTATAGAGTTTTCTAAGTTCAGTATAAAATCTAAAACATCATTAACCATATACGTAACAAACTATTAAACATTTAGAAAAGATTCTTTCGATCATATATTTATTATTTAAATACAGATTCTATATAATTATGAGCTTTTAACGATAATATTATATTAGTATTACCATAATTCATTCATAAAGAATAATCTATCTTTTTATCATAATCAACCTAGTAATCAGCATTTCGCAAACAGCCACGCCAAAATTCATATAATATTCATATTATGTAAATTATATAATATTATATTCTATACATCAATTTGTAAACATGATTTTACGACTTGATTAACCATATATGCATCTATTTAAATTCAATATATTTACGAGAAGCCTATAAAGACTAAAGTACAAAAAATAGAAAGGTACTTTAAACGAATATAGTTTTACAATATTCCAATTTTCTCATCTTCAAAACATATGAAATACCAAGAAAGTTAGGCTTTTAAACACCTGCGCTTTCTTGGCAATTTCTTATTTTAGGAGTATCTAAATAGCCCTTTAGACCTATTCAATATTTTCTTAGTTTATAGCAATTCATTTTATCGTAAATAATGTTGTCTTAACTTGGCTTTTTTAAACTTTGTTATATAATTTTGCGAGATTGAATTTTTGAAGCAAAAGATGTAACACTTAATGTACATCGTTAGTAACAAGATGTAAAACCTATCTACACCCAAGATCTTGTTTTAATATCTCAAATATATAGTTAACTTAAGTAGATTAGTTAATTCGTAATTGAATGTCTATATCACCAAGTAGTCTATCTTGTTTTTTGCTAACACAACATCATATTTAGACACGGTTTTTTTACAAAAAGATTTAAACCGTTTAGTCATCAATTCATACTATTATCTTATATAAATACACTATTTTGTAACTTTTGTTTTCTTCCTCACATAGAAAAGTCCCTATAGCACACAACTATCTCATAATAAATAAAAAAATACCCTCTGTAGATGTTTCTGCTACAGAGGGTAAGATGTATTCAATTAAAAGTTATGTCGTACCCCTGCATCGATACGCCATGTATTATCTATGGTAGCACCAAAGTTTTTAGTGAGTGTACCATATAGATATGTACTAGGACGAACAGTCCAAGATCCACCGATTTCAGCATCAAGCCAAGTATCCTTCAAATCTACTGTTGT
>ERZ773062.787-NODE-787-length-14939-cov-26.629804_pt1 | contig 14939 bp, 13 predicted proteins | sample MGYA00580626_ERZ773062 | MGnify/ENA primary metagenome ERZ773062 (study PRJEB29015, sample SAMEA2738003) | human oral metagenome | biome: human oral; feature: human-associated habitat; material: dental | place: China | collected 2058 ...
GCGCCTGGCGACGGAGCGCTCGAACCTGACGCTCATCGCTTCGCGCCCGGTGCTCCAGGGCCCGGAGGCGATAGTCGAGGGGCACCGCGCGGCCCTCACCCAGCGCGTGACGGCGCTGCATTCGGCGATTGAGCGCCGTCTGTCCTCGGAGCGCCAGCAGCTGACGCGCTCGCGCGCGACGCTGACCGCCCTGTCCCCACAGGCGACGCTGGATCGCGGCTACACGCTCCTGAAGACCCCGTCGGGCGCGCTCATCACCTCGTCGGCGCAGGTGAAGAAGGGCGACCTCATCGAAGGCATCCTCGCTTCGGGCCGCATGGTTGCCCAGGTCGTGGGTGCGACGACCCCGACGCCCCCACCGGACGCGACGCCCCAGGATGCGTAACCCCGCGAGGCAACCCCGGCCTCGTCCCACGGACCCTCAACGCAAAGGAACATCCACATGACCACGAATGACCAGCTCCCCGATCCCCAGTCCCTGGGCTACGAGGAGGCGCGCGACGAGCTCGTGCGCATCGTCCAGACCCTCGAGGGCGGGCAGGCCCCCCTCGAAGATACCCTTACGATGTGGGAGCGCGGCGAGGCCCTGGCTGCCCGCTGCTCGCAGATCCTCGACGGCGCCCAGGCGCGCCTGTCTGAGAGGACCGCCACGCCCGGCACCGAAGCACGCTAATCTAAGTCCTACGGAATTGACCGCACCTGCAGGCTGAGGAGACGTCATGACGGTGCAATCTGAGCCCCACGTGCTCGCGATCGGCGAAGCGCTCATCGATGTGCTGGTGACGCACGAGCAACCCGATTTCCCCGTCGAAATCCCGGGCGGTTCACCCGCGAACGTGGCCATGACGCTGGGGCGACTGGGCCGGCCCGTCGCGCTGGCCACGTGGTTCGGCGCGGATACGCGCGGGCGCCTCATCGACTTCCACATGAACGATTCGGGTGTGCACGTCACCCCGGCATCGCGCGGGGCCTCGCACACGTCGACCGCGCTGGCACGCCTAGACGCGTCGGGTGCCGCCTCCTACACCTTCGATCTCGAGTGGGCACCAACCGCGCCCATCGAGGTCCCCTCCACGGCTCAGGTCCTGGAGGCCGGTTCAATCTCCGCGATCATTGAGCCCGGCGCATCGGCGGTCCTCGACGCGCTGACCCGCGGTCGCGAGCACGCACTCTTATTCTTCGACCCGAACGCACGCCCCTCGATCATGGGTGAGCCGGAGGAAGCACTAACCTCCCTCGAGCGCTTCATCGCCCTGGCGGACGTCGTCAAGGTCTCCGACGAAGACATCGAGTGGCTGACTGGCGGTGCCTCCATCGACGAGGTCGTGGATCGTTGGTTGGGAATGGGCCCCGCTCTCGTGGTCGTCACGCGCGGCAAGCACGGGAGCGACGTCGCCACTGCCTCCGGCCTGCGTTTCACGAAGACCCCGAGCGACGTCAAGATCGTCGACACGGTTGGCGCCGGCGATGCCTTCATGGGCGGCATGATCGACGCCATGTGGGGCATGGGCCTACGCGGCGCCGACGCGCGCGAGGCCTTACGCTCCCTGCCCGAGGAGCAGGTCCGCGCCATCATCGACCGCGCCAGCGCCGTCTCCGACGTGACCGTCTCGCGCAAGGGCGCGAACCCGCCCTGGGCACACGAGCTGTCCTGAGTGCGCCACACACGTGACGAGGCCGGCCTCCCCACATCGGGGTCCGGCCTCGTTCATCGAACGCGCGGCACGTTCGGCGCGCGTTTACTTGCCCATGCGGCGTTCGCGCTGCGCGTAGGAGCGCAAAGCACGCAGGAAGTCGACGCGGCGGAAATCCGGCCAGTAGACCTCGCAGAAGTAGTACTCAGAGTGAACGGACTGCCACAGCATGAAGCCCGACAGGCGCTGCTCCCCCGAGGTGCGGATGACGAGGTCGGGGTCGGGCTGATCCTTCGTGTACAGGTGTGCGGTGATGTTCGCGTCAGTGAAAGAATCGGCGAGCTCGTCGAGGGTCTCGCCCCGGGCCGCGGCCTCGCGCATCATGGCGCGCACGGCCTCGGTGATCTCGTGTCGACCACCGTAGCCGACCGCAATATTCACGGTCATGCCCTGCACGTCGGCGGTGCGGGCGACGGAGGAACGCAGGTCGTCGGCCACGTTTTCTGGCAGCAGCGACAGGTCACCGACAACGGCTAGCTTCCATCGCCCCTGGTCCGCTAGGAGCGACACGGCCTCGCAGATGATGCGCAGCAGCTCGCCTAGTTCTCCCGCATCGCGAGACAGGTTGTCGGTCGACAGGAGCCACAGCGTCACGATCGAGACGCCCGCATCGTCGGACCACTGGAGGAACTCACTAATCTTGCCAGCACCCGCCCGGTGCCCCTGCGACGCGGTCGCGCCCAGAGACTTTGCCCATCGGCGGTTGCCGTCGAGGATGACGCCAATATGGGCGGGTACGGCGGCGTCAGACAACTCGGCTTTGAGGCGACGCTCGTACATGTCGTAGAGCATGTTCCACTGGGCCATGATGTCCCTCCTGCTACTGTCGCGTGCCTTGACGCAGCGTACTCTTATGTCATCAAGGGTATCGCGCCGCGCGTCACAGGGAAACAGAAGTGCTCTCGGAGTGCGAGAACGCGCTTCTCACAACAAGTTACGGCATAGTAACCTACGGACTCGTAAGAATCATTGACAGGGGGACCGGATGAAGATCGCATCGCTGACGCCCAAGGAGTGGTTCTCGGGCCAGCTCATTCAGATCAAGCCCAAGCTGCGCGGCTGGCTGCACCTGGCCGCCGCCCCACTCTCTCTCGCGGCATCCATCGTCCTCGTGTGCCTGGCCCCCACGACTCCCACGAAAATCGGATCCGCAGTCTACTTGGCGTGCTCCCTCGTCCTTTTCGGCGTTTCCGCGGCCTACCACCGCTTCTACTGGGCCCCACGCTGGGAGATCATGTGGAAGCGCCTGGATCACTCCAACATCTTCCTGCTCATCGCAGGCACCTACACGCCGATCACGATCGCGCTTCTGGACCGATCCGACGCGGCTGTCCTCCTATCGGTTGTGTGGGGCGGAGCGGTCGTCGGCATCCTCCTGAACCTCTTCTGGCCCACCGCCCCACGCTGGCTGACGACCCTCGTCTACGTCGCACTCGGATGGGTCGCAGTCTGGTACCTGCCGCAGCTGTGGGCGGGCGGCGGTCCCGTCGTCGTGTGGCTCATCGTTGCGGGCGGTGTCCTCTACACGCTCGGTGCCGTCGTCTACGGAACGAAGAAGCCCGACCCATCCCCGGCCTGGTTCGGCTTCCACGAGATCTTCCACGCCTTCACCGTCGCTGCGTGGGCGTGCCACTGCGTGGCGGTGTACCTGGCGGTCCTGGCCTCCTGACGCGCCGCCCGGGCAGGCTGTGCCCGTGGCCTGGCGCAATGTTGCTACACTCGACACCATGCGCGCCGGCACCAGTGTGTCGGCGCTCGGTTACTGACACGTCATTGGAGGAACCATGGCTGACACACAGTGGCTCACGCAGGCCCAGTACGACCTGCTCGCAAACGAGCTGAAGGAACGCGTCGAGGTCAAGCGCGTCGAGATCGCGCGCCTTATCGATGCGGCCCGCCAGGAAGGCGACCTGCGTGAGAACGGCGGATACCACGCTGCACGCAACGAGCAGTCCATGAACGAGACCCGCATCCAGGCCCTCCAGGAAATGCTTGAGCACGCCGAGGTGGGCGAGACCCCCGCCGACGACGGCATCGTCGAGCCCGGTATGGTCGTCACCGCCTTGGTTGCGGGCCGCGAGCAGAAGTTCCTTCTGGGCTCGCGCGATGCCGGTGGCGACCTGGGTATCCAGGTCTTCTCCGCTCAGGCTCCCCTGGGTGCCGCCGTCATTGGCCACAAGGCCGGCGACACGCTATCCTTCGAGGCGCCCACCGGCCGCATGATTGACGTCGAGATCCTCGAAGCTAAGCCTTTCGAAGGCTGAGCCGAGGCTCGGGCGGGCCCACGGGGCCTTGCGAGCCACGTGTACACACAGCGGGTCCCACCACTTGGTGGGACCCGCTCGCATATACCGCAGTGAGAGCTAGGACTCCGCGGGACGTGTCGGAGTCTCGGTCGACTTCTCCTTCTCGGAAACCGGCACCGCCTCCCGGGTCTCGTCCCCATCAGCCTCGACGCAAGCCTCGACGTCGTTGTCCGCCGACGCCGGGTCCTCGTCCTCTTCAGAGTCGACGCGCGACAGGTACGGACGCGTATCGGGCTTACCCGCGTAAGAGGCTGCGATCTCCTCCTCGAGGGCGCCGGGAGGACCACCCGGGCGATCCGACGCGGTCGCCAGCTCGGGCAGCGGGTCATAGCCGTGCAGATACATGATCGTCGCGTTGATGAACGCCGCGATCGGCACGGAGAAGATCGCGCCGGCGATACCCGCAATTGCGGAACCCGCGGTGATGACGAGCATGACGGCGACGGGGTGCAGCGAGACCGCGTTCGACATCATGAAGGGCTGCAGGATGTTGGACTCGACCTGCTGGACGACCAGGATGATGACCAGCATGATGATCGCCTTCGTCAGGCCACCATTGACGGCCGCAACCAGGACCGCGATGACGCCCGAGGTCAGGGCACCCAGAATCGGAACGAAGGCAGCGAAGAATGTGATGACGCCAATCGGGATGGCCAGAGGCACGCCGAGGAAGAAAGCGCCCAGCGCGATACCGATAGCGTCAATCGCGGCGACCTGGATCTGCGTGCGCACGTAGGACCCGAAGGTCGCCCAGCCGCGGATCGCGCTCTCGTGGACGGGGACGCGGGCGGGTGCGGGCAGCAGGCGCACGCACCACAGCCAAATCGATCGGCCTTCCTTGAGGAAGAAGAACAGACAGAAGAGCATCGTTAGGCCGGAGGTGGCCAGCGTGCCCACCGACGAGGTGATGTTCAGGGCACCGGTCGCCAGAGTTTCCTTGTTCGTGTTGAGCCAGGAGACCATCTCGGAGCGCAGCTGATCGGCGGCGGCAGTCAACACGGTCGTATCGATCTTGAGCGGTCCATCTTGGAGGAACTCATTGTGCAGGATCGCATCGATCAACGCGCGGAAGCCATCGGCAGCCTGCGCGGCCAACTGGGGAACCTGCTGGATGAGCTCGGCGGCGGCCTGGCTGAGCGCACCGGCGACGACAGCGAAGAAGATGAGCAGCCCGACGGTCGCCGCCAGCGACGACGGGAAGTGCAGGCGGCGACGCATCCACGACACGAGGGGCTCGAGGAGCACCGCGACGGTCAGCGCGATCGCGACGGGCATGATGACGATCGTCAGCCGGGCCATGCCCCACAGCACCGCCATGACGACTCCGGCAACGATCAGCGCACGCCACGAAATCGCTGCGGCCACACGCAGAGAACGCGGGACGGCGGCGGCGACGTCACGATCGTCTTGGTGCTCCTCGCGCACAGACACCATCACGGGCGCGGGCGCGGGTTCGTCGGCATGCTTCACGGGCAAAGCCGCAGAAAGCCTGCCCATAAGGTCAGATAGCTTCCAACGCGGCTGTTCCTGAGTGTCGGCCACGGTTCCCTCCTTATCAATTCTCTCTAAGCATACCCACCTACTGCATCATCTCGGTCCCTGCGCCGCGCCCTTTGCACCCGCGAAGCGCATACTGACTGTTATGAGAAACATTTTCAATCTCGCGCACACGGACATTCACGCCACAGCTCACGCGGTCCTCGGTTCGAACATGAGGGACGAGGCCGGGGCAGGCCAGGAGGTCATCTACCTTGCGGCTGGCTGCTTCTGGGGCGTCGAGAAGGCCCTGTGGAACATGCCCGGCGTCGTGACCACGGCGACGGGCTACATGGGAGGACACACCCCAGACCCCACCTATCGCCAGGTGTGCGCACACTCGACCGGCCACGCCGAGGCCGTTCGCGTCGTCTTCGACACCGCGCTGACGAGCGCTGCCGACCTAATTCGTCTCTTCTTTGAGATCCACGATCCCACGCAGGTGGGAGGCCAGGGCAACGACATCGGCGACCAGTACCGATCGCAGATCTGGACGACCACGCCCGCGCAGCTGCGCGAGGCGACCGCCCTGCGCGATGCCTATCAGGAGGTGCTCTCCGAACGCGGCTTCGGCCCGATCCAGACCGTTATCTCCTCCGCTCCCGAGGCCGACTCCCCCGCTCGTTTCTGGTACGCGGAAGACTATCACCAGCAGTATCTGTTCAAGAATCCAGGCGGCTACGAGTGCCACGCGCGCACGGGTGTTGCCTGCCCTGCTCTCCCTCAGGAGTAACCGGGGAGTCAGATATGACGCGGGGCGGGTCGGCACGTGTGTGCCGACCCGCCCCGCGTTGACGATACGATCAGTTCACGCCGAGGATGTCGGTAACAAACACGAGGGTCGCGCCGCCGGGGATACCCGCCTGCGGGACTCCCCGCTCACCGTAGCCAAGATCGGCGGGAATGGAAAGCAGGACGCGGTCGCCCACGTGCTTGCCCACGAGGCCCTCGTCCCATCCGGGGATGACCATGCCGACGCCGATCTGGAAGGACAGGGCGCCGCCGCGATCAAACGAGTTATCGAAATCGTTATCGGAGCCGAAGACCGCGCCGTAGTAGTGGCAGGTAATGGTGTCGCCGGCCTCGACCTCCTGGCCGTCTCCCGCGTGGAGGACCTCGACGACGAGCTCGTCGGAGGGCGTCCCCTCGAAGGAGAGGACGGGCTTGCGACCAAATTCGCCGGAGACAGAGATGTTTTCCATGATGTCTTTCCTTAGGTGTCGGTGAAGCGGTAGCGGCGCGTCAGTCGCGGCGCATGAAGTAGGACAGGATCTTGAGGATCTCGAGGTAGATCCAAATGACATCGGTCATGATGGCGAAGGTGCACAGCCACGCGTAGCGCTGCGGCACGCCGTTGGCGACGCCCACCTTGACGGCGTCGAAGTCACGCACGAGGCACAGCACGCCGATGAAGACCGCGAGAACCCCGATGATGACGCCGAGCGGAATACCGAAAACGGAGATGTTACGCACCGCAGTCATGTTCACGAGGCCGGAGGCCGACAGGAAGATGCTGGCCCCGTAATAGATGAAGAATGCGAACGAGCCGATGCCCGCGACACGGGTGAGCGTGTTCGAGTTGCGCACGAAACCCATCGTGAAGGCAACCAGGGTCACGCCGATGACGACGAGGGTCGCCAGAACAGCACTGAGCACGATGCCCGGGAACATCGCTTCAAAGGCGCAGGACAGGGCCCCGAGAACGAAACCTTCGATGAGCGAGTAGGCGACGATAGCGCCGGGACGCACCTTCTTCGAGAACTGGATGAACAGGGCGAGTCCGAGAGTGACAGCGCAGGCTGCGAGCGCAACCATCATCGCCGCGCCAATCGCGACCAGGCCGGTCATCCATCCGGCGGTCGCACCCACGAGAAGCAGGCCGAAGCACATGATGGACTTCACCACGACGTCGTCATAGGTCATCGCGCCGCGGTCCACCGCGTCGGCGGCGGGGGCGTTCATCATCGCCTCGTAGGACGCCATCGGGTCGTCGTATCCGCCCTGTTGCCCCTGCGGGACGCCATAGACGGGCGCGCCCTGAGGCGCAGCGTAGGTGTTCTGCGCGGCGTAGTCGGGGCTGCCCTGCGCGTAGCCGTACTGCGCCGACGGATCGACACCGCCCTGAGCGTACGGATTCGTCGAGCCGCCGTAGGGATTCTGCGCCTGCTGCGAGGCTGGCTGGTAGCCGGGCATCGCAGGGTATCCGGCGGGAGTCGTCTGCTGTTTCGACCAGTCTTTGACGATCGAATTCATCACCGGGTTGGCCATTTTTCCTCCTTGGTCAGTGATGTGCTGCCTCTAGTGTCGCACGAGGCACCCACGGGTGGGAAACGCACCCTTATGCGCGCAGCGCAACTCCGCGTTCAGCGAGGAAAGGGATGCGCGCAGGCCACGGCCTCGTCGATGAGGCGGCTGAATGGTACCCCCGGTGGGACTCGAACCCACAACACACCGATTTTAAGTCGGTTGCCTCTGCCAATTGGGCCACGGGGGCGCGACGAGCGCACGTCCAGCCTACGGGAGGCTAGCGTTCGTCTCAAGCTCCTGACGGATCATCGCCTGGGCGATGCCATCGAGGATGTCGTGCTCGGAGGTGACGACCTGATCGATCGGATGGCTGGCGGCCTGCGCACGCGCGAGCACTCGCTTCACGATCCGGCTCCAGATGAGCGCGCCGGCGGCGATGACGTCCTCGCGTCCCTCGGGCATGAATCCCAGGGAGGCCTTCACGGACGTCGGCTGATCGACCATAAAGCGCACGGCCTCTTCGAACTCGGCGGCGCTCAGTCGGGCTCCGTGAATCCTCTCGGGCTGGTATGTAGCCAGTCCGAGAGCCTGCGCGGTCAGGGTCGTCACCGTACCCGCGACGCCGACGAGGGAGCGTACGCGCGCTAGGTCAACGGACTTTTCGGCGCGATCGAGCTGCTCATCGATCCACGCGATCGCCCGCTCCTGGTCCTCGGCGGGCACACCACCGGCCGGATCCACGTGGGAAAAGAACTTCTCGGTGACGCGCACGGCTCCCATGTCGATCGAGATCGCCTGCTCGACACGCGTCGCGCCCAGAACGAGCTCGGTCGAACCGCCGCCAATGTCGACAACCAGCATGGGTGCGCTCACCGACTCGCCCAGGCCGCTGAGCGCTCCGTTGAACGACAGCGACGCTTCCTCAGTGCCAACGACCACTTCCGGTTCGACGCCGATAACAGCCTCAATTTGGCGTACAAAGTCCGCGCTGTTGGAGGCGTCGCGCGTCGCCGAGGTCGCGACGAAACGGGTGCAGGTCGCGCCCAGCGCCTCGATCATGCGCTGATACTCGACGGTGGCCTCGACCGTACGCTCGATCGCCGCGGGATCCAGATAGCCGCGCGCATCCACGCCTTGTCCCAGGCGCACGATGCGCATCTGACGAGTCAGGTCGGCAAGTTGAGGGCGTCCGTTCTCGTCAATGTGCCCGTCGGCGACGAGCAGTCGGATCGAATTGGTTCCACAGTCAATGGCAGCTACGCGGGTCATCGCTTCGTTTCTAGTGATAGGAGTCCCGGACGAGGCCGGGGAGAACTTCGGAGGGGCAGCTCAACAGGAGCAGCGCTCGACGGAGAACAGGCCGCGCTCGGCGAGCATCGCGAGCGCACGATCCCCGATCGGGTTGACGCCGGGCCCCGCGGCCAGAGAGTGGCCAACGAGAGCGTGCAGGCACTTGACGCGCGTGGGCATGCCGCCCGCACTGACGCCGGAGATCTCGGGGACGTCGCCCAGGCTCAGGCGCGCATCGATGTAGGCCTGGTGCGCGCGCGCGTGGGCGGCGCGCAACTCCTCATCCTGAGCGAGCTCCTCGTTCAGGGTCTCCATGACGTGCTCGGCCTCAAGGGTCGAGGCTCCCTTCACCGCGGCAGGGTGCGTCAGGTAGTAAGTAGTGGGGAACGGCGTGCCGTCGGGCAGACGAGGCGCAGTGGCAACGACAGTGGGCCGACCGCACACGCAGCGCGCGGCAATACCGATGACTCCTCGGGGCACGCGCCCCAGCTGGGAACGCAGAACATCAAGGTCCTCTTCGGTTGCGTCGGTGGTGTTAACGAGGCTCATTCTCCACTTTCTTGGCCGGTGGTAGTCGCCTGACCCGACTGGCTGACGTCAGCTGACGGGATGGGCGTCGCGTTCGGCGGTTGATCCGCCTTCCCCACTAGGATAGCGAGCTGCTGTACCCAGGGGCGTGCCGGTCCGGTCGAAGGTGCGGCCGCAGCCATGGCAGAGTCCTGGTATTGCGGCCCCGGATCCACGACCGTGTATTGAGTCTCACCGGGGCGAACGTAACCGAGGCGCTCACGCGCCTGCGTGGAGATGTAGTCGGGGTCGTTCCACAGGTCCAGCTGTCGCTGCATGTCGGCGTTCTTCTGCTGCTGTTCGGCCACCTGGGCCTTGATCTGCGCAAGTTCGTGCTCCTGCTGCCACCACTGATAGAGGCTGGGCACCAGCATGACGGACAGGATGGCCGCGACAGTGAGGACGACGACGAGGCGGGCCGACACGTCAAGGCCACCGATCGACAGGACGGAACGTCCCTCCCTTACGGGCCGCGTCGAAGCCTTCTTCTCTCTTCGCTTCTCCGAAGGGAATGAACTGCGGCCCGATCCCTCCCGCGCCTTTTGTTTCCGGGCCTTCTTGCGCGTTGCCGCCGAGGCCTCGTCGCCCTTCGAGGATTTCGCTGCCTGCGCTGCGGCCCTGCGCTGGCGCGACTTCTCCGCGTTGATCTCACGCGTCGTACGCGCTGCATCGGAGGACGATGAGCGGCGACGTGGGGAAGGGCGGGAGGACGGACGACGACTAGGCATTCTTCTATAGTGCCCTAAGTCGGCGCGTTTAGCTCAGCCCCACGCCGATAAAAGCGCTCCGCGCGGACCCTGATGGGCCCGCGCGGAGCTATGCGGCTAGTTGCCTAGGCTCACTTGAAGCGAGGGAAGGCAGAGCGGCCGGCGTAAACGCCTGCCTCGCCCAGCTGCTCCTCGATGCGCAGCAGCTGGTTGTACTTGGCGACGCGCTCGGAACGAGCGGGAGCACCGGTCTTGATCTGGCCGGAGTTGGTGGCGACGGCCAGGTCGGCGATCGTGGTGTCCTCCGTCTCGCCGGAGCGGTGCGAGGTCATCGAACGGTAGCCGTTGCGGTGCGCTTCCTCGACGGCGTCGAGGGTCTCGGTGAGCGAACCAATCTGGTTCACCTTCACGAGCAGCGCGTTCGCGGCACCCAGCTCGATGCCCTTCTTCAGACGGGCGGGGTTGGTGACGAACAGATCGTCGCCGACCAGCTGCACGCGGCCGCCGATCTCGGAGGTCAGGGCCTTCCATGCGTCCCACTCGTCCTCGGACAGCGGATCCTCGATGGAGACCAGCGGGTAGTTCGAGATGAGCTTCTCGTAGTAATCGACCATGTAGTCAGTCGAGCGGCCTTCGCCCTCGAACTGGTACAGGCCGTCCTTGAAGAACTCGGAGGAGGCGACGTCCAGGGCAAGGGCGACGTCCTCGCCCGGCTTCAGGCCGGCCTTCTCGATGGCGGAGACGATCAGGTCGAGGGCCTCGGCGTTGGAGTCCAGGTTGGGGGCGAAGCCACCCTCGTCGCCCAGACCGGTGGACAGGCCGCGCTCCTTCACGACGCCCTTGAGCGTGTGGTAGACCTCGGCACCCCAGCGCAGAGCCTCACGGAAGGAGGGCGCACCGATGGGGGCGATCATGAACTCCTGGATGTCAACGTTGGAGTCCGCGTGGGAGCCACCGTTGAGGATGTTCATCATGGGGACGGGCAGGACGTGGGCGTTGGGGCCGCCCAGGTACTTGTAGAGGGGCAGGTCCGCGTACTTCGCGGCAGCCTTGGCGACGGCGAGGGAGACGCCGAGGATGGCGTTCGCGCCGAGCTTGCCCTTGTTGGGGGTGCCGTCCAGGTCGAGCATGGCCTGGTCGATGTAGCGCTGGTCGTCAGCTTCCTCGCCGATGAGCTCGGGGGCGATCTGATCGACGACGGCGTCAACGGCGTCCTGGACGCCCTTGCCGAGGTAGCGACCCTTGTCGCCATCGCGACGCTCGACGGCCTCGAACGCGCCGGTGGACGCGCCGGAGGGAACGGACGCGCGCGCAGCGGTGCCGTCCTCGAGGACGACCTCAACCTCAACGGTCGGGTTACCGCGCGAGTCGAGGATCTCGCGTGCACCAATGCCTTCAATAACTGCCACGTCATTCTCCAATCGATGTTGTTGCGTGGAAGCGGTCAGTACAACGGTAATACGGACCGCCATATGTGGTCACCCCCGGCGAGGGGGACGTTGTGTTGTGCGGGGTTCTCAGCCCCTTCTTTGTGCCCGGACAAGCGACATTAGTCCCTGCCGAACGCAGTGTGAGCGAATACTCACAGGCTCATCAGTTGGCCTTACCGCCACCCGTTGGCGCTGCCAGAGGATCGTGCTGGCCACCAGAAATGGCGTCGCCGAACATGGGCGTCGTTGCCCCCTGCGCGCCGCCCAGCGACGGCTGGACGAAGCGCGGATTAACACGCGCGTCGGACTTCTCGCGAGCCTCGGCAATGACCTGGTTGAGCTTCTGCACAGCCGAAGGATCAGTTTGCGCGACCTGGTTGAGAGCCTGGGTTAGCATGATCGACTTCACGGTGGCGCGAGTGGCGGGGCCAAGCGTGAACGTTCCGTCACCCGATTGTTCGGCCGCGCGCTCGGCGACCTGGTCAATCTGCTCGTCGGAGACGACCGTACCGACAGAAGCACCGGCCGCCTCAAGGAGGGGCAGGTTCACCAGCTGGGAACGAATCTGCGCGTCGGCGACCTTCTGTCCACCCAGGAGCACGGACATCTGCTGGGCAGCCTGCGCGACCTCTTCGTTGGAGTACGAGCCGGACGAGCTGACGACGGCGGCACCGGGGTGGGCTGAGCAGGCCCCCATTCCCAGTCCGGCGGCCACAATCAGGGCGGCGGTGGCGAGCTGGCGTGTGTAGCGCACGAGCGTTCCTTCCTCAGATGTGTTGCGACGCAATAGCACCAGTGTATTCCACCACAGGCACTACTCGCCAAAAGGCACAAGAATCTTCGTCACCAGAGTCTCTACCCACTCCAGGAGAGGGCCGTCGGTGAGCGGAGAACCGCCGACGCGAGAGGTAAGCGGCAGGGGGACGAGGACCTGACGGACAGCGGCCTTGATGACGGCGCCCGGGTGCAGTCGCTTGAGGCGCATGACCTGAGAATCGCGCAATTCGACGGGCGAGACGCGCAGGTACTTACCCTGCGTGACGATCTCGGCGATCCCGGCGCGGCGCACGACCTCACGCAGCCGAGCGACGGCGAACAGCAGGTCGACCTGGGGCGGAATGGGGCCGTAGCGGTCCACAAGTTCCTCACGCACGTCGGCTTCCTGCTCGGGCGTGGAAATGGCCGCGATCTTTGCGTATACCTCGAGGCGCAGACGCTCGCCACGCACGTAGCCATCGGGAATGTGTGCGTCCACCTGCAGGTCCATGCGCACGTCGGTCTTTTCGGTCGGGGCATCACCTCGGTAGGCGGCGACCGCGTCGGACACCATACGCACGTACAGGTCGAATCCGACACCTTCGACGTGGCCGGACTGGGCTCCTCCCAGGAGGTTTCCGGCGCCTCGGATCTCGAGATCGCGCTGGGCGACAGCCAGGCCGGCTCCCAACTCGGTGTTCGCGGCGATCGTCTTGAGACGCTCGTGCGCGGTCTCGGTGAGGGCCTTGTCGCCGGGGTAGAAGAAGTACGCGTAGGCGCGTTCACGGCCACGTCCGACGCGCCCGCGCAGCTGGTGGAGCTGAGACAGACCAAAGGTGTCGGCACGGTCGACGATGAGGGTGTTCGCGTTGGAGATGTCCAGGCCGGTTTCGACGATGGTCGTACACACGAGGACGTCGAACTCGTGGTTCCAGAAGTCCTGGATGACGGCCTCGAGCTGATGCTCGTTCATCTTGCCGTGAGCGGTGCGCACGCGCGCCTCGGGAACCAGCTCGGTGATGTGGGCGGCGACAGAGGAGATCGAGTCGACGCGGTTGTGCACGTAGAAGACCTGGCCATCGCGCAGGAGCTCGCGTCGGATCGCAGCGCTGACCTGGGCATCCGTGTGGGCACCGACGAAGGTGAGGACCGGCTGGCGCTCCTCGGGTGGGGTCTGCAGGATCGACATCTCGCGAATGCCGGAGATCGCCATCTCGAGGGTACGCGGGATTGGGGTCGCCGACATGGATAGGACATCCACGTCGGCGCGCAGGGCCTTGAGGGTTTCCTTGTGCTCGACGCCGAAGCGCTGTTCCTCGTCGATGATGACCAGGCCGAGCTTCTTGAAAGAGACAGTGCCGGTCAGCAGCGAGTGCGTGCCGATGACCAAGTCGACCTCGCCCGAGGCCAGCCCAGCCTTGACTTCCTCGGTCTCCTTGGGGGTAGAGAAGCGCGAGAGCGTGCCGATACGCACGGGAAACCCGGCGTATCGCTCGGCGAAGGTTTCCGCGTGCTGCGTGACAAGCAGGGTCGTGGGCACGAGGACGGCGGCCTGGTAGCCGTCCTGGATGGCCTTGAAGGCGGCGCGCACGGCGATCTCGGTCTTGCCGTAGCCGACGTCGCCGGTGAGCAGGCGGTCCATGGGGACGGCTTTTTCCATGTCGGCCTTGACCTCGTCGATGGTGACGAGCTGGTCGGGGGTTTCGACGTAAGGGAAGGCGTCCTCCAATTCACGCTGCCAGGGTGTGTCTGGGCCGAAGGCATGGCCCTTGGTCTGCTGGCGCAGCGCGTACAGGCGGATGAGTTCCTTGGCGACCTCGTTGACTGCCTTCTTGGCACGCGCCTTCGTCTTGGCCCAGTCGGCACCGCCCATCTTGGTGAGGGAGGGCTCGTCGGATCCGGTGTACTTGGAGATCTGGTCGAGCGCGTCGGTGGGCACGAAGAGCCTATCGGCGGGCTGTCCACGCTTGGAGGGCGCGTATTCGATGACGAGGTAGTCGCGCGTGGAGGCGGCATCCCCGCGCCCGATCGAGCGAGAGACGAGCTCAATGAAGCGTCCAATGCCGTGCTGGTCGTGGACGATGTAGTCCCCGGGATGCAGTGTCAGCGGATCGACGCCCTTGCGCCTGCGCGAGGGCATGCGGCGCATATCGCGGGTGGACGCTCCCGCGCGCCCGGTGAGGTCACCCTCGGTCAGGATCGCGACCTTGAGGTGTGGCGCGACAAAACCGACGCCGGCCTGCGCGGTCGTGATCGTCACGAGCCCGGGGTCGGGCTGGGTTTCCACGCTATCCGCGAGCGCGGCCGGGCACGAGGCGTCGGTGAGGATGGAGCGAATACGGCGGCCGGGGCCGGGGCCTTCGGTGGTGACGACGATGCGCCAGCCCTGACGGGCCAGGTCGGTCA
>ERZ773062.790-NODE-790-length-14929-cov-6.129891_pt1 | contig 14929 bp, 18 predicted proteins | sample MGYA00580626_ERZ773062 | MGnify/ENA primary metagenome ERZ773062 (study PRJEB29015, sample SAMEA2738003) | human oral metagenome | biome: human oral; feature: human-associated habitat; material: dental | place: China | collected 2058 ...
CATTCCCAATCCATAAGTCGATAGCGACATCAGAATAGTTTTCGGGATTGTTTTGTGAAAGCAAAATCACTTCATATTTTGTGTATACGTGCCAATTCCCGTTGAAATATTTAATTCCCATCGTCTACCTCCTTCCTACGGACCTACATAACGAATAACGTTATATTTTGGGTTTACATTGTATTGAGATTCCACATAGTAACCAATTTGAATCGATTTAGTGAATACCCCATTGTCAATGTGGATAACCCCTTGGGATATGCTCATGACTTCTCGACCACCAGACATCATCGAAATTCGATTGTCAGATACGAGAATTGAGCTATCTCCTTGTGGATTCCCAATTGATAAACCCTCGTTCCCAAATTTCATATTCCGGTCGATAGCGTTCCAAATAGCTGTCATAGAGCCTAAATCATTCTGAATCCCAATCATTCGTTGGGAGAGAGCCACAAGGTCATCTTGGGCTTGCTTTCTCTCTGATTCGTTCGTTTTTACGAACGCTTCATATTTAGCCTTCCACTCCAATACCGTTTCAAGAGTCGCTTTTGCCTTCATCTCTTGCATCATAACAAGCTGTTGGTCTTGTAGATGCTTCAATTGGTCTTCTGTAATAAGCTTGTCAGCCTTCATCTCAAGCTTGGCTTCGACTTCTTTAATTGGCTTCTTGAAGTCCTCGACATTGGAAACATCAATAAATACTTTCCCATCACGTACGCCTAAGATTTCTTTTGTCCCATGGACTACACGTACACGATTTAGGTCTATAGAACCAGCTACAATCTTGTTTGCGTTTAATTCGATAATCTGCGCAACTGCTGCACTTATTTTTTTCGCAATCACTTCATCAGTCGTAATCTTACTGATGATTCGTTCCATATCTGCAGTATCTGCTTTCTTAACCCAAGCGCCGTTTTGACGTTCGTACAATTCTACATAACCGCCGTTTGGTTTAAACCAGGTATCACCGTTCTTAGGATTCGTTGGTTCTGTAACATCCGAATAGACATTCCCTTGACTTGTAATCAATGTGTTTAAGTACTCCACTTGTTGCGTTAGTGTTCCCTTATACTCTTTGATTCCTTGAGAGGTAGTATTAGCCTTTCCGTGAGAAACTGCGCTAAAACCGCCGTTAAACGTCAATTTTTGCGACAATATAGGAAGACTTACAAATTGTCCGTCGTATGATTCAACACTTATCCATTCTCCGGCTGAAATAGCCATATCACCCCGCCATTTTAGATTGAATGGATAGAAGGTAATATCTCTCAATTCGTTGTAAACACGATTCAATATCGCTTGCGTCATGATAGGATTTTTGAATTCAACAATATTCCCTGTTTCTGACCCTTCGCTATATACTATTTTCTTGTTTGAATCTGTCGTAACTTCGTTCTTTGCACCATTTACACGGTACAGAACCTCATTTTTTTCCAATCCGTTCAAATAGTAGTTCGATTTAGGTACTCGTCTATTTGAGTTTGTCAGTTTGATAAATTCCAATCGTCCTAAACGGTCAAAACGTACAAAACTATTGTTTAATTGTGCAATGTAGACTAGAGCCTCACGCATAGTTGTCTTTTCTAACTTCTTCATGACCGGATAATCCGCCACTAATAAGTTTGGAGCTAAGACTGTATCCGTTAATCTCGCTATTTCTTCTACAATTGCTCTAGTGTTGCTAGGATATGACAATGAACTGTTATAAATACCGTTCATCTTGTACATTCCGTCCTTGAAGGTTATCTTTGTACGTTTGCTATTGCGGTTTATTACGACATCTTTTACATAGAACACTCCTAAAGGCACTTCTTCGAATTGTTCGCCAACTAATAAAGACACGTAAGGTTTCCCCTCCGTGTCTTCCGTTATTCCTTCTATAACCCGCCCGATTTCTACATCAAACATGTTCATGTATCCACCGCCAGGCGTGAATTTATCTCCTGTTCCTAATCCATCATCCAGGTCAAAAGAGATAATGTCATTTACACCATATGTCTGCGACCCAATGACTATTTTTCCATCAAATGTACGTGAAAGGTTCTGTATTGCTTGTTTATAGTTATCGGTTACTTGATACATATATCCAACTACCTTTCAATAAAGTTCATATTTAGCCCACTCCAAGGCTTCATTTTTTCAGCCCAGGAATAGGCTGGGGTTGTTCTATCCCCAACGTAAAACGTCTTTGTAACTTGCCCTAGTTGAGGGTCGGGGTAACTCACTTCAAAAAATTCAGACGTTACCGCATTTAGCAAGGTTTGCATCTCCACTTGAGTCAGCATTCCCCATTCACATTCCAATTTTCGTTTAACGGCTACACGGTCGCGTACAATATCGCCTTTGGCATTACGTCCTGTTTCACCATCAATGTCTAAAATCACTACCTTGAAAGATTTAGGAGCGACAACCGTCGCCCCATTAATGATTAATGACATCAAGCGTCACTCCTTTCTTAAACTTTCAATAGAACTCGTCCTTCTTGCTCATGAGTTTTATTAATCTCATCTATTGCAAAACGTCCAAACTCTTTGTTGCCGATTTGAACAACAACTTCTTTGATTACTGGTCCGTTGCTTCCTCCACCGCTATTTTGAGGCATGCGGTCCGCCACTTTAGAGGCTAGGTCAGTAATCCATCCCGTGTTGTTTTCCAATGGCATAACTGCTTCTTTACCAGCTTCACCAACGATTGCTAATGTGGCACTATCGATAATCCCACCTTTTGCTAATCGTGGAAGATTTACATAGCCGATACTTCCAAGAGAAACTCCTGGTATTTTGTTAATCAACCCAATTACGCCATTGATCATACCAATAAAACCATTTACTACATTTTCAATGGTTCCTAACACTGCATTTACTGCATATCTGAACGCTCCACCTACGGCTGAACCTATCATTTGCCCTGCGTTGACAAAGATACTCTTAACAGTGGACCAAACACCGCTGAAGAAAGCTCCGATACCGCTAAACGCATTTTTTACTGCATTGAAAGCACTACTGAAGATATTCCCGAACCATGATGCGACACCACTAAGGATACTTGTCACATCATGCCAGCGAGCCCCAAACCATGAGCCGATACCAGCAAATATTCCAGTAACCAGTGTCCATGCTTGTCGGAACATATTTCCAAACCATGAGGCAATTCCGTTTAGAGCGTTGACAACATCTTGCCATCTTTGTCCGAACCATTGCCCGAATGGTTTAAATATATTTACGATGTTATCCCATGCTTGTTTAAACATATTCCCGAACCATTGGCCAGTTTGAGAGAATATAGCCGTCATTCCTTGCCACAATCCCGCAAAGAATTGTCCAATAGACGCACAAGCATTACCTATAAAATCGCAAATACCTTGCCATACTTGAGAAGCGACCTGTGCCACAGTATCCCAATTAGCAATCAATGTTAATCCAACTGCTACTAATGCAGCGATGGCAGCAATTACTAATGTAATTGGACTTGTTAAAACTGCTAATGCTCCGTTAAGCAACCATGTTGCTCCAGCAGCTGCGGTTGATGCAGCAGTATGAAGTGCCATAGAGCCCGCACTTACTACCCATTGGGTTGCTTGCGTTACTAAGGACCATATCAACTGTGCACTGTTTAAAACAAAGTCTTTCGCATACAATGCAGTTAAATAAAGAGATTCACCGAATGATGCAATTTTATCAATCGTTAAACCTTTGACTGCATTAACAACTAGAGTGAATGCTCCACTTAAGCCACCTAATTGCTCGATGTAAGTAGCAAATTGCATTAGTTTCCATACGCCGAAGAATGCACCTAAAACCTTAGTGATTCCAGAGATTACCCCGGTATTGTTCTTGCACCACTCACCAATGACCTGAAGTGCATCCGCTATACGTTTAAGAACTTCTACTGCAATTCCACCAGTCCATTGTGCAATTGGAGATAGGAAACTATCGAATAGCCACGCGAACGCATCGCCAGCTCCACGCAATACACCGTCTGCGATAGAAACTGCACCAGCTAGTCCACGAATAAATTCAGGAACTATGTCGGATATTGTGTAACTTACAAGTGGACTCATTACGTTATCTAAGAACCATAGCAATCCTTCTCCGATGGTAATCGAGAATGGAGCTAATGCATCCCAGAATTGACGTAAAGCCTCGTTAATCTTTGGAAAATCGATATTATTCAGTGTTTTAGTAATAATATCTATAAACCTAGGCAAACCTTCTCCTAACACCCATGTTCCAACAGGAACTAAAAAGTGTTCATAAAAGTCGATTAGGCCTTGAGCTATAAACTGCTTCAATGGTTCCAAGGCTTCTGCTAAACGTCCAAGAGCTTCGATTGTTGGTTGTAACAATTCTTTTAGCTTTTCTAGAAACTTAACAATAGGCCCTGTATCTTCTTCGTTGAAAGAGTCAGAGAACGATACTTTAGGAAGTGTTAACGCTCCACCACCTGGGTTTCCGCCACCTCCGCCTCCGCCTCCACCTCCTCCCCCGCCACCAGAGCCTCCGCCGTCATCGCCGTTGTCTGATTGCTTCTTTAGGGAGTTGATTTCATCGAATTTGAGTAATCCTAGCATTTCTTTTGCTGCTTGTTTTGCAGCTTTACCAGCTTTACCGATACCATCGCCTAGTTTTCCTGCACCTTTTCCAGCGTCACCTAAGCTATCCGCAATACCTCCTGCAGAGTTTTGCACATCACTCATCGCACCGCCTAATCCACCACTAGTATTTACCGTCTTCCCAAATAAAAGCTGAGTAAACGTTGCTAATGCGCTTGTAGCAGTGTTTAAAAATGATGCGAAAGTATTTAACGCAGGCATGATCGCGTTCAAAACAGGAAGAAATGCATTTCCGATATTTAACGCACTGTTCTTCAGTAATGCAACAAAATATGCAAGGCTTGTAGTTGGTCCTTGCATAAGTGTATTACCGTATTTTTTAGTTGCTTGCTCTAAAATAGCCATCATTCGGATAGCTTGTTGCGTATTAAAGTCTAATTGTGACCAAGAACGACCATTAGCTAACTGCTGGAACGCTTCCGTAGCTTCTAACATCGCCACATTCACGTTAATTCCTAAATCCTCGATAGCTTCCGTGCTTCCAAGCATACCGCTTCGAATACGGTTCATTACATCGTCCATAGTTCGTCCGGTTGCGCTCGCAATAATAGAAGATGTTTCAAGCATCTTGACTGTGTAACCAGTCAATTGTTGGTTATCTTTGATAAAGTTACTAAAAAGGTTAGAATAAACAGCACCATACTTAATTGCATCACCTTTAGCGATGTTGTAAGCAATAGCGCCATTATTCGCCCATTTTAAGAATGATTGAGAGCTTTCTCCCATGGTTCGTCTAATTTGGTTCATTGCTGCACTTACTTCCAAAGCCATTTGAGTGCCGTATTGACCAACTTTATATAAAGCTCCAGTGATCGCAGCGATTTTAATCACATTCCCTAGTTTAGAAAACGTATTATTTAATCCATTGACTTTTTGAGTTACTTCTTTTTGCGCGTTAGCCGTTTGATTTTTAATATCTTCTAACGCTTTTTTATACGGCCCAGTTTCGGCTTTAATCAGCACTTGAACCTGTTCTAATGTTAGAGCCATGTATTACTCTCCTTTCTTCAGATTCTTGTTAAACCTTTCCGCAAACGCCCTTAATTTCTCTTTGTGTATTTCTAATTCATTTTGACGTTGTAATTCTTCTGCAACTTCTTTTTCTTCTATGAATAAATCTGGGTAGATTTCATGTAGTTTCTTTGGTTTCACTTTTCCGTCAAATAAAGAAGCCACACAATCACGTATCATGAACGCTTGCATATAATTGTTTGATATTTCTTGTTTAATTTTCGCTTTTTCTACCCGTCGATGAGATTCGATAATATCAATCACTTCATCAACGCCGTAATTCCAAAAAGAAATGACCTCCACCCCGCAGTCAAGAGCTACAGGGTAAAGGTCATATATTAGATCCGTGAGGGTTAGATGTTCGCTTTGGCCATTTCCACGTTTTCGCTCATCGTTTGCCCCATCTCTACTGAGAAAAAACCCGATACTTCAAACAACGGAAGAAGAACATTAGTAAATAATTCTAATTGTGAACCACCCTCATCAATATATTTATCAACTAATTCTTTAACATCTTTAAATGAAATGCCGTGATGGTATCTATGTAAGGATACATGGATAATTCCACACATTACATTTAAAGCTGGGATTGTATCTAATAATGTTAATAGATTACATTTAGTTGTTTTTTCTAACTGGCAAATGCCGTCAGTAGTAAGTTTAAGTTTATATTCCGTACCTCCTACTGTCCAAGACACATACGGACGTCGTTTTGGTTTTACTTCTTCTTCTTTAGTTTCTACTACTTTTTCTTCTTGTTCCTCGAACATCTAAATACCTCCTAAATTTTAAAGTTCTTTGTCGCCGTCTGTGAACACTAATTCAGAGCGTAATGTGATTTTAAGTGTTGTTTCAATGACTGCGTTCACGCCACCGCCAGAAATTTCAACTGATACTTGACCTGAAAACTTAACTTTTGTGCCGTCCGGATATTCTTGTTCAAAGAATACTACCTTGCCACCTTCCATGAATTTGCGCATTTTACGATATGTTGAGTTTGCATCTTTGTTTAAGTATTTAAGCTTATACTCTAATTCGCCAGCATCTCCGATACCTTGTTCGTATTTTTTTACTTTATCCGATAGTGTTGTGTTTTCCACTTTTTCGGGAGTTGTTCCCAATGAGGGTACTTCTTTCAATTCGGGAATAAGCGAGTTTACTGCTTCTTCACTTTCCCCATATTTTAACGTAATTCCGTTTGCTAACATTCAATTACTTCCTTTCTTAATCTGAATAGTTTTTGTGATATACATGTAATCTTTCTTTGTCTATGATGCCGTTAAATCTCATCAGCTTATGTCTTAGTTGTTGGTTATCGGGTATATCTTGAGACGTTACTCGTTTAAACCCTAATGCGACAAAAGCATCGTTAATCTTCACGGCTACTTCTGATGTACTCTTATTGCTCCAAATATGAACCGTGTAGCTTATATCAGACTTTTCCTCTCCTTCGATTGTGTATTCGCTAGGTTTGTTTTCATCTTCCAAGTACACGACAATTGGAAACTTTTCCCAATCTTCCGGATATGCATCAGTAACATTATCCGTGATTGCTTTTAACGCTCTGAAAACGTCAGGTTTAACGTTAATCAAATAGATAACCTCCTTATGACTCCAACTACAGTATTCATGAATATAGGTGGAATTTTATCCTCGTTTTCTTTCAACGCTGGATACATAAATGGTTGAGCTTTTTGCCCGTCTGTCCAATAGATATATTCTCCGTCAGGTAGTTTACCAACTATCCAGTTATACCCGTTTGCAATATCGTTATTCAACAAATGCCCAGGTATCCACCACGGATCAGTACGATAACTTACATTCACATTCGGACTGATGCCCGCATGGTTCGCTGCACCCTCAGGCCCTGTACCAAACTCGACGTATGGAGCGTGATCACTATTAGAATAAACAGTCCCTATAACGTCGTCACCTTCCAGTTTTACCTTGGTCTTAATAGACTTGCGTAAATCACCTTGAAAGGCTGGCGCTTTTCTTTTAGCCGTACCTTGTACTTTCTTAGTAACTACACCCATTGCAATTTTTTTAATTGCATCTACAGTGTTTTGAGGAAGAATAGAAAGTTTCTCGACTAGTTCATCCCAACCTTCATTCATTTTCTAATCGCCTCCAATAAAAGTACTCTGTGACCTGTATAGCCTCTATCGCTCACTACCTTATAATTCGGTTTATCCGCGCCGTTAATAGCTACACCGTCTTTTTCGGCTATATCCGTGTCATTATAACAATTCGCATTGTACATATACGCTAAACGTTCACCGTACATTTCAGCTTGTAACTTTCCACCTGCTGGCCACACTTCCAAATCACATTCGATAGGTTCCGTACTGTAGTCTGTATACGTTCCGCCTTCATCATCAGTTGTGGTCTGCCATTTATAGACTTTATGCGTCTTTAGGTTTTTCAAATGCACGTCCGCCACACCTCACTAACCGCGCTTGTTTAATACTCGTCTGGATATTCAAAGGCAATTCCGTCAAATACGTGATTGAGATCCCACCTTCACTCCTGCTTACTTCCCCTTGATTATCCAAACGATTGTATAAGTATTGCGCTAATTGTAATTGTGTCATTACTAAGGATAACGGTACGTGTGTTCGATTCGTTTCCACTAATATTGTATTTTCTGCTTGCTCTAACAAAAGAGAGAGTAACTCCTCGTTACTCTCCTTCGTTAAAACTTTCAGTTGTTTCAGTAGGTCCATAATCTTCCCCCACTTCTTCGAAATAATCAGAGAACTGTTCTTCATTATCCTCTAATTTCTTAGTGAATAACTCCTTTTGGTCCTCTGTTATTTCTATTTTCTCTCCTGGTTTATACGATTTGCCTTCGCTTCGTATAAATACAGGTTCTAACACTTTATAATACATTTCTACCTCCTACTATTAAGCAGTAATCTTGATTTTAACTACTTTCTTAGCATTTTGTAAGTATGCCCCGTAATGTTTATCTGCAAAGTATCCAGTAGATTTCTTAGATGCATAACGTTCAATTTCAAGTAATGTCTCACGTTTCAACGCGATTTTGAATGCTTTTGTTCCATCTTCTGCATCTGGATTCATTTGAACCATGAACGCATCAGTTTTAGCTAATTTCTTAGATTTAACAATTAAAGTATTAAAGATTTTACCGTAAGTTCCGTTGATAAATGCTTCAGCACCTAATTGTGAACCGTTTAAGAATTCTTTACCCGCTTCAATACGTAATGCATTAGCCACTGTTGGATGGCATAATAACACGAAAACATCGTTGTTAGATTCTAATTCAAAGATATCTTGTGCATTGCTTAAATCAGCTACTGTAAAGCCTTTTGTTGTTGTAAGTGATTGTGTTGCTGTTTTAGCCGCTGCAAGTACGTCATTGTCTACTTTTTGGTCAATAGATTTTGCTAATTGACGCATTGCTGTTCCTTCTGGGTCACCTGCACCAGATAATTTAGCTTCATCAGTGAGTTCTACCCCTTTAGCTGCTTTTTTTACCTTCATAGTAGTTGTAGTTTTGCCTAATTGTTCTACTGGAATTGCTTCACCTTCCGCAATATCTGTTGCGTCTCCGATGTAGTTCCATTGGTGTACTGTTAATGTTGAACCAGGTACTCCTACTAATGTGTCATCAATATCTGCTAAAGGTGCAAATTGAATGTTTTTACCAATATTTTCTTGAAGCATGTCTGCTAGTACTTCTGGATCTGCTACGTTTGTTAATTTTGTTTGTCCTGCTACCATAATTTATTTATCTTCCTTTCAATTGTTCATATAGTTCTGGGTTTGTTTGTTTTAGTTCCGTACGTTGAGCAATTGTCATCTTTCGGAACTCTTGAGTGCTGATGCCTTGATTTTCTGGAGCTTTTTCAATAGGCGCACTACCTTTCAAGCGTTGTTCTACAGCTTTGTTGACCGCTGACATAAACGCTTTTTCCACTGCAACAATGGACTCGTTGCATGCTTCCGCGTTGCTATAGTCCAATACTGCTGATAGTTCAATAGGCAATCCTTTATCCGCTAGTGTTTCTTTGGCTGTCGCAGTAAGTTCACGTTTTGTGATGGCTGCTTCACGTTCAGCTAGTTCTTTATCGCGTTGCTCACGTTCATACTTTGTCTTTTCGTCCGCGTTCATTTTGGCCAATTTCTTAGCTTCATCAACTTTCGCGTCCTGTTCCTTTTGCCACTTTGCAAACTTCTTGCTGATGATCGCATCGACGTCTGCATCACTGTATTTCTTTTCGTCTTGTGGTTCAGTTTGTTCAGGTTCTGCAGCTACCTTTGTTTCTTCAACCACTTCGACATTGTTATTTTCTTGTTCCATAAGAACCTCCATGTTTTAAGTCGTCCCCGACTATAGATTCCTTAGCTTTTAATGCCTTCCAAGCCTGGGCAAAATAAAAAGCCGATTACCTAAGTAATCAGCTTTTCAATTTCATAAATAAGTACTTCAACACACACAACACGCATGCGATGAAGATAAGCGTAAGGCCTAGTAACAACGGAATCAGAATAGGTGAAAACACCCAAAACCAACTCATCGTACTAAAACCAAATACCTTTGCCGTTGCGAAAATCAATGTAAGCAACATCAAAAATAATGATCCTAAAGATTTGTTGTTGTCCATTTTTTCTCCTTTCTTGAAACACAAAAAAGCACTCAACAATCGTCAAGTGCTATCTGTTTGATTTCTTCCATTGTGCGAACGTCTGACGTTCAAACTCTTTGAATTCTTTCTCGCTTATATCCGTCATGTAATCATCAGGTATATGTGCGATTGTTGTTGCTCTGCAAAACACATGTAACGGAGGATAGTTCACACCTGGTTTCCTATCCTTCACTTTATATATCTTTCCGTCATGCTCTCTACATAGACTAGACGTGCGATTGTCCAATACTGATACATACTCGTACTCATCTATAAAGCATTCTTCATAGCCTATTGCTTCCATTTCTGCTTCTACGTATGTACTTTCTGTTCTAACTAGACGTCTTGCGTTGAAATAGCTCACATCCATCCTGGAAGCTATCTGCTTTGCCATATCATCAACGCTTCTACCTGTCAGATAATTGACCATAAACTCTTCTTTTAGTGTTTCACCTAGATGATGCGTATTATCCCAAATAGATTCGCTAAAATGCTTTTTGGACCAATTCACTTTCAACAAGTCTTCAACAACCTGTTCATCAAATTGAGTGAAGTTAAAACTCACGCCTGCTTGTTGTTGAGTCAAATAGATTGAATGTAAATAAGCATCCTCTGCTGTGTGAATCAAATGTCTCGTTACAAGCCTTACATCACGTTTTGCTAACCTCTCAACCATTTTATCTATCTCTTCACTAGAGTTGCGTAGCGCTTCAATACGATGGGCGTATGCAGCACTATTCATTTCAGCTAATACGTCAGCATTGATGTTCATATTTTCTAGCTCACGTTTAACTGAATCTACATTCGTTCCTGCTCGATAAATTAAATCTCTAGCTTGTTGTTCAGTCAATCCGTACGCACGTTGAAACCTTTGAAATATCTTCTCTGCTTCTTCTTCTAATCGTTTTTGAGCTAAATAGTATCCTTGGTTCATTACCTGGGCTGTATCTTCCGCTTTGCCCATTTGTTTTACCATGAACTGAGCTTTGCGTTTTGCCCAATAATCGTTATTTGGCTTCATCTACATCATCTCTATTTAGTGGAGTATTCGAGAACAATTCTCTTTGTTCTTCTACAGCTTGCTTTTTCTGTTCTTGCAACTTTTCTACTTCACTGGCTGGGTCTTCAATAAATGGAAGTACGCCCAACAACGTTTCATCAGTCACTTTTCCATGTAAATTAGACACAATCTGTGACAATTCAAGTAAATTCTTAGGCAAAGCACGATTAAATTGAGCCACGATACTGTTTGCTTCCAATGCTATAGATGTCAGTCCTAGACGATGACAAAAAATACGGATACGTTTGCGTAATCCTTTGCGATAGTATCGTTCTTTTATATTCGTAATCATTGCAAGGCCAAGAATCTTGTATTCCATCGCTACGCCTGATGTGTTCCCTGCGAAGTTCTCATCAGACAAGTTAGGGACATGACTGAACGTGTAAATATCTTCTTTGATTGCCTTACGCAAGATTTCAACGCCTGCTTCATCCAATGTTCGAATTAAGTATTCTGCTTTAGCGTCAGAAGGCAATTCCATTAATCTACTTTCTTGTAACGCTTTAGAAAACTTAGGCATATCTTCTGGATCATCAATAACACCTGCTCCGTACAACAGCAAAATAGCATCAACAAACTGTTCTTTATCCGTCAATCGAGTTAACGTCAATTTGTTATACGCGTCAATCAGTTTAATTTGTTGTTCAAAATCACCAATACGATACTTATTGTTCTGGTATTCAATTACTGGAATCTCTCCCATGTAATGTGGAGTCGTTGTTGTTTTATCTGACTGCAATAGTCCACCACTCATTTGTAATAACATAGAGTGTCTTAAGTTTTCTGTGAACACTTCTGCACGATAGATTGTCATTTCATTTCTGTTATCTGTACGTTCGTAATAGTAAACTGCGAACAAAGGCTTTTGCTCAATCGAATCATCATACACAATGAATGTGTTCGTTGGTTCTAACGACTTAACATCCAATTCATTTGAATTTTCCTTAGCATAAATGTACTCATACGCCACACCATAGATTGACATATCAATCGCGTTATCATAGTCATTCTCATCTATCTCTGCGTTATCAAAAGCTTTCAATAACGGGTCAATATCAACATCTCCTGAATTGTTATACGTAATTGGATTTCCTAAAAAATATCCGGTTGCAGTGTCTGAAATATCTTTAGCGTGATTGCTGACTAATTCTTCATCTTGTTTTGCTAAATAATATTTCATGTTCTTTGCTAATCGTGCTGCATCTTTCCTATGTTTCAGAATCAAGCTTGAGATTAGCGCTTTGTCTAAATTATTCTCATCGTAACTGTCCCTTGGGTAAGTAAACATTTAATAAAATCCCATCCTTTCTTTGTTAAATAATTTCGCTTTAGGAGCTTCAATACATTGCAAGCTATATCGCAACGCGTCCATCAAGTGGTTGTTCTTATCCTCTGGTTTATTCAACCAGTTTCCTTCTTTGTCTTGTTGGTAGCAATAACTGTAAAACTCATCCATAATATGCGTACATGATGGATGCACAAAAATAGAGTATCCTTGTAACTTGGATACTCCTGCCATGATGCTATCTTTTCCTTTACGACTTTCTTTCAATCGTAAGATGTTATATTCTGTTTGCAATTCTTTAATCAACCTCGGTTCTGCACTATCTGCGATGATGCGTGACTTAGCATAACCTTTGTCTTGTATCATCTTAGCTACGTCTTTTGTTATCAAACCAACCTGATACGCTTCATCGAAGATATATATTTCTTTCTTTTGTTCGTTAATCAAACTCGCACATAACGCGGTAGGGTCATGTGTGAAACCAAAGTCAAGGCCGATTGCTAATTGATACGCTTTATCTTTCAGCAGTTTGTCTTTATCAAAATCCTTGACCTGGACATTCTCATAAATAAGGCCTTCAGCAACACCCCACTGACCATCACATACAATCCTTGCACGCCTTGGGTTAGTTTTATACAAGTCCTCATATCGTTGGATATCGACTTCATCTAGCCACTCGTTACATCGGAAGGTGGTCGTAAGTGCTAACGTATCTGCTCTTTGTGTTTTTTCATCGAAGAACACTCGTTTCAACCAGTGCCGTTCATTCCACGGGTTGAACGTTACGGTTATCTGTTTGAAAAAGTCTGGAGCATCTAATGTTCCACGGATTGATTCAACCACCGTACTAAACTTTTCTTCACTCTCTATTTGGTAAGCTTCCTCGAACCACGCCCAACAAAGAATACCTACATCTACCGTAATTGAGGTTATTTTTAACTCATCGTCTAACCCTCGAAACAATATCTTTTGCCCTGTTGCTTTTACGGTTATCTCCGGCAACGACTCGTTAAACTTAAATAAGTGCGATACTTTCAATTTGTTAGCTGCCCATTTAAAATCTGTGTATGTTGATTGCTTATTCGTATTAGAGTAACGTCTGACTACTAACAAGTTAGACCACGGATATTTCAAGATACGCGTCACAAAATTCAATGCCGTCGTCTTAGATTTCTTAGACCCACGCGACCCTTTTACTACACGATAAAAGTTCCTTGAGCGCCAAAAAGTCCCGTAGCCTTTTCCAATTATAGCGGGCAGATTAATCTTGGATGTCGTCTTCATTCATAAACACCACCGTGCCCGTAACATCGACTTCTGATTTATCTGTCCAAAGCTTATAACGTTTGCCTAAAAGTTCGGCAGCTTTAATTCTATCTTTCGCTCCTACATCAATTTCTGCAATTACTTGCCCAGATTCACCAACGCTCCTTAACGTCTGCTCAGTCATTTCACCGCGCATTACTGATGACAAATAACTCAGCACTTCTTGTTGGCTTGCTATTTTCTCAGATTCGAGCTGTGCCAGTCGTTCATCTATATATTTTTTAATGTAAGGTTTAGTCAAGTTCTCATTAGCAATTACTTTTGCTGTTTTCTTACTATAACCAGCCTTAATCGCTGCTTGAGTAGCGTTCCCAGTGATGATGTACTCATCAGCGAATCGTTGTTGTTTCAATGTCATTTTCGTCATTTTCCATCACCTCTTTTCATTGCATACAAAAACCCTTCGAGCTAGGGGACTCGAAGGGAAAAATTAAAGGAGTAAAACCATGAGCAAAAAGAAATCTTTCACATCTTTTCACATCGTAACTATATCATAGATTATTTAGTACTGTTCGGTACAGAATCATCTTTTTTAGTACATTTTTCTATTTTTTTGATAGCTTCATCATGAAGAATGAAAAGTGTTGTTTTGGATATCTGTAATTCTTCAGCAATCTCATCCCAACCTTTAGAAGAAATGTATTTCATCCAAATGATTGTTCGCTCTCTAGAATCATCCAATTGTTCAATTGCTTGGATAAGTTGATATTTTAAATCGACCAACTTATCAACCGTTTCATCGATATAATCACTCAAATTGATTATCTTAACGTAAGCATCGTCTTTGAGGCCCGCTTTTGACTCTTGCACATTAATTTCTTTTAGAGAAGGAGATTTCAAGAAAGAATTGTTCAAGCGATCTAACTCTTCCATTTTTGTTTTCACTTCCAAATCTATTAAACGAATTTGTTTTAATTGATGTTTAATTCCCATTCTTCACATCCTCTCTAATCTTTTTAGCTAACGTTGGTCCAAAATCTTCA
>ERZ773062.791-NODE-791-length-14925-cov-4.958171_pt1 | contig 14925 bp, 16 predicted proteins | sample MGYA00580626_ERZ773062 | MGnify/ENA primary metagenome ERZ773062 (study PRJEB29015, sample SAMEA2738003) | human oral metagenome | biome: human oral; feature: human-associated habitat; material: dental | place: China | collected 2058 ...
TTCTCCCAATCCTTGCTAATCAAGGAAAAGGAGATGTGGAATTCTCTACGAATGTGGTGACTCTAAGTACGGTTCTATTTATCCTTGTTATTCCAATATTACAAACTTTATTAGGATAAGAAGGAAGAGGATAGATATAAAGAACCCCAGTAAGCTTACTGGGGTTCTTTATATCTATATTAACTACCCTACATCCTTCCGCCCAAACCACCAATAAGCCACGCCCAGCGAGCAGGCTGACAAGACCAGCCCTACTCCGACATAGCCTAGGTTTAGGTTGTCGCCATGGATACCTTCGGCGTCGTATACGTAAGCAAAGGGTGTCAGCCATTTGAGGCCCCCCAGGCCAGGGGCGATATTGGACACTCGGTTAACAAGGAAGAATCCTAGTGCTAGTTCGATACCTAGTAGAGATTGCATACTGGGGAGGGAGCCGCTTATGTTAGCTTCTTAACTTATTTTTAAAATTCATCCGAGAATCGAATTTTATCCATGTCTCTAATCTCCTTATAGAAGTTGAAATCTGTCCGATTCAGTCTATCGCATATTTGCTTAATCATATATTTTCCGCGCTCTTCAATTCGTTCATTCACTGCCTTTAGAAAAATGGGGAAATCTTCTTTCTCTTTTAGAATTGGAGTAGTATAACTATGATTTTTCCAGAGTGGCTCGATTTGATAGTCCTTATTTACATAGGGTTGTAGATAGTACAATTCAATAAAATTAATCCAGGCTTCAGAAGTTGGACTAATAAGATGTAGCCATTCTTGTAGTGATAAGAGGAAGATGTCCCAGTAATCTTGTGAGAGATTACTACGCCCAGTATTCATCCAATGAGGGAGTACGGTGAAGTTTCCGATTGTATGAGTAAGTCCGGCGAATGTTTGAAATGCGGTTGGGTTGTTTTCGATAATTTTAAACTGCTGATAATTTTGATTTTCACATAGTTTAGAATATCTCTCTTTTTTTCTATTATCTATTCCTAACGTTTTAGTTAGAGTGCTATAGTTAGAACTCTGCCGAATGGCTCTGTTAAAAGTAGTGAGAAAGGAATTCATGGTTTCGCCTCTAATAATATCTTTAGCCGAATTTTGCCAGCCCAATACTTGATACAGCCCAATAGCCTCCTTGTCGCAGTCAGCCTTGCTACCACTTTTTTGTGTGATGCAAAAGCTATTAGGATTCGTGAATGTGCCACTTTTATATTGCAAGAAAGCTGCGATGTCGTCTTCGGGTAGTGAATCGGTATAGCAATTCTTGAAATCCCATTCCCAAGGCTTGATTGGGTTCGGGTTCTTATCGCATTCTTCTAGCCACTTGATCACTGTTTCTCGCTCGTCCGCTTTTTTGTGTCCCATAATGATGCTCCTTAATATCTTCTTTATTCTGTTAGGTAACTATAGCTTTATTATAATTCTTCGATTTGAAAATACAAGGATGTGTTTTAATCATGATAAATGATGGCGGGACACCTAGATTTTTTGAGTAAGAGAGCCGATAGCAATAGGTCATAAAAGCAATCTGTTTCTCGGAATAAGCGCCACAGCCTTAATGCCAGAGACAAGAAAAAAGCCATCAAGTTTATAAACTTGATGGCTTTAACTTTTATATTCTACCCAACATCCTTCCGACCAAACCACCAATAAGCCACTGCTAGCGAGCAGGCTGACAAGACCAGCCCTACTCCGACATAGCCTAGGTTTAGGCTGCCATTAGGAATGATTTCGGCGCCGTCCACGTAAGCGAAGGGCGTGAGCCATTTGAGGCCACCCAGGCCAGGGGCGATATTGGCTACTAGGTTGACTAGGTAGAAGCCCAGCACCAGACCGATGCCGGCGCCTAGGCCAGTGCCGCGACGTTTGCCGGACAAGGCCGACAGGCTCAGGCAGAGGGCGATGAACTCGAGGTGTAAGATTAGATAGGCCAAGTGCAAGAGTAGGAGTTGGCCCATAGGCGCGGACTCACCCATCAGGGTCAGACTTAACAAAACAACTGCTAGGGTCACCGCGTTAAGTATCAGAAGCTGGCTGACCAGGGCCAAGGCCTTGCTGGTGACAATCGAAGCTCGACTGAGGGGATGGGTCAGCAGGAATTCGGCGGTGCCGGCTTGCTCTTCTTTGGCTAGGGAATTGCTGGCCAGAATGGCGGCATAGAGGGCGCCGCCCAGGCCTAGGACGCTTTGACATTCAACGGTATAGAAGCCGATGAAGGTTCCCATGTTGAGCTTGCCCAGGCCGAAGGCGTCAGAGAAGGCGCCCATGGTGCTAATCAGGCTGTTGATGCTGGCCATCTGGTCCTTGACTTGGGGGAAGAGCAGGGAAATCAGGGCCATAAAACCCGCGATGGCCGCCGTCCACAGAATCAGGCTACGCCAACCTTGGCGTAATTCGTGGCGGAATAGAATCATGACAAATGGCCTCCTTCTTGGTAGTAGTGGCGGAAGATTTCTTCCAGGCTTGGTTCGCCCAGGCTGAAATCGCGGACTTGGCCACGCGCCAGGCAGGCTAGTAAGGCATTGAGGTCTCCTTGATAGAGGAAGCTGGCTTGGTCTTTGCCCTTGGCTTGCCAGTTGGAGACGCCTGCTAGGTCTGCCAGGCCAGGTACTTGGCCAGATAAGCTGACGCGTTTGGCTTGGTGTTTCATAAGGCCAGCTACATCTTCGGTGGCCACGATTTGCCCTTGGCGGATAATGGCCGCTCGGTCGCAGTGGTTTTGGACTTCGGACAGGACATGGCTGGATAGGAAGACGGTCCCGCCGGCTTGGCGGCGTTCCTCTAGGAGGGCGAAGAATTCTTCTTGGATGAGGGGGTCCAAACCACTGGTAGGCTCGTCCAGGATTAAGAGGTCAGGTTGGTGCTGGAGGGCTGCCACAATGCCTACCTTCTTACGGTTACCCAGAGATAGTTGGTCTGCCGCAATCCCCAGGTCCAGCTGCAGCCGGTCACTGAGGCGACGGCATTCGGCCTGGCAGTCTAGTCCTCTCAGATTAGCAGATAATTTGAGCAGGTCGCGGGCAGTCATACCGGCATAGAATTGAGTTTCGGATGGCAGATAGCCCACACGGCGCAGGATTTGGCCTTGTTGGCGGCCAACTTCTAAGCCCAGGACCTGAGCGCTGCCACTGGTGGGCTTAATCAGCCCCAGTAGGGTTCGGATAGTGGTGGATTTGCCGGCTCCGTTAGGCCCGATAAAGCCAAAGAGCTCGCCCTGCTGAACGGTCAAGTTAAGATTCTCGATGCCCCGGTGTTGGCCGTAAGTTTTGGTCAGTTGATGCGTTTGAATAGCGTACATGGGATCACTCCTTTCTAAGATAGAGAGACTTCCAGAAGTCAATCAGTTGGTTGAATTCCGCCTCGATGGTTTCGGGATCAACGGACCCTCGCTGGACATGCTCCCAGAGATAACCCTGGGCGGCCCAGGTCATATCCTTATACATGAGCTGAAAGTCGATATCGGGACGAAAGCAAGTCATATCTAGCTTATCCATGAGCTGGGCCCGTTGCGCCTTGACTTGTTCCATGCGTTGGGCCAATTCTGGCATAATCTCGGGATCCTGCTCGTAGTAGGTCTTAAGACTAAAGGCCAGCCAATCGGGATTGAGCCGGGCTAGTTGCGCCTTGGTCTGGGTCACGCTCTTGAAGAGTTCGAAGAAGTCCAGGGTCTCGTAGCAGCCGCCTTCTTTTAGGAAATCATCGGTCTGCTGGACTAAGAGGTCGAAGAGGAAGAAGTAGAGTTCCTTCTTATTATGGAAATAATGGAAAAGCAAAGGTTTGGAAATCCCTGCCGCGTCCGCGATAGCACTCATGGGTGCCTTTTTATAAGCGTGCTGGCCGAAGACCCGGTAGCCGGCTTGGATAATGGCTTCCTGCTTGGCTTGGGGCAGGGCATAAAATTTAGGATTCATTGCTTTCTTGGCTCCTTTCATTAAGAAGTTAACTTCATTATAGACCCGTTGACCGTTTTTGAGAAGGGGTCAGAAACTTGTGCACCCTATCTACTAGTTCTACTAGTAGATAGGGTGCAAGGCAGGCAAAATTACGTGGTGAGATGGTAACAAAATGAAGGAAAACTTGATATATAGGGGATTTAGCTAGTGAAAGCGGTTTTTCCGTTATATCATATATGATATAATGGGAAAAAGGAGGTGCGCGTCATGGACGCTCATTACAAGATTCCGGAAGACATTCTTGCCCTGGTAGAAGGCCTGCCCTATCAGCAAGCAGTCAAGGCAGTGGCAGCCTTAGAAATCATTGAGCGGGAGGGGTTGACACCCGCTGTGATTGAAAAATGGGGCCGAGGCAAAGGTCAGGTCAAGACACTAGTTATTTCTTTGGGTGAGATTAAAACAAGAAAGGTAGGTGAAGAACATGTCACTCGAGTCCTTAAAGAATCGCTTAGCATCCCAATATCCTGATTTTACTTTAGATTTGGCGGAGGAAGCTGCCCGGCAGGAAGTAGCTTTGAAGTTAGTGAAGTTGCGACTAGAGCGAGGCTTAAGCCAAGCTCAAATGGCTGAAAAGCTAGGCCTGCGCCAAGCCAACCTATCAAGGCTAGAGAGCGGTCAAGCCAATCCGACAGTGGGGATGTTGGGGAGGATAGGAGTTTATTTCTAGCAACATTTAATATTTAAAAATCAGTAAGTAAAGGGGAACGGATTTATGTTTAAAGTCAATGAAACGTCGAAATATAGAAGGGAAAAAAGCGAAGTACTATCTGATAAAAAGCTCAAAGAGGTCGCTGAAGCGGAGTTATCAAAAGCGGAGAAAGATATTGAAAACCAATGGAAAAAAATTAATAAGAATGGAGGCGATAAAGAAAATGAGGCTCAAAAAGGGAACTATTGTGTAAAATGTGGAAAGCGTTTAGAGAATAAAAATAAGAGGAGTCAGAAAAAAGAAGAAAAAAAATTCAGAAGAGATCCGTATAGAATTGAGATAGAAAAAAGAAAATATGGAATTGATATCTATCATAAATGCGACGAAAAAGAGGGTACTATTAGTTTTTATGATTTAGATTTAATAGAGTATTATAATACTAACAAAATTAAATTGATTTATGGCGTTCATATAATTGCCGCTAGTATTATTATTATTTTAATGGTATTGTCAACATTAATTATTGCTTGTTTAATGCGTGACTTCTATAGTGAAAAGCTCCAAATCCTATCTTTACTGTCTAAGATAGTTATTGTAGGGAGTATACTACTATTTGTTTACTTATGTATAGGATGTGGGGTCATAATTGATAAAAGAAAAAGAGATGTATCCTGGCGAAAAAAAAATAAAGAGAAGAATGCATTAAGTAATATTAGACTATGGTTGCTTATGGATATGAACTTTAATTCTGGGATTACATTTGTGTACTATATTATATATTTCATTATGCTCAATTGGTTAAGTTATATATATAGATATATAGCTATTTACATTAACAGTAATATTTTATTACATCATTCATTCAAAACGTTTATAGTATTAGCATTCCCTATACTAATTATAATTGGATATATCTATATATGTATTCTGATTATACTTGTTCTAGCTTATATGGGTAGGAGCCTAGCGATATTTATTTCACTTTTTTTAATTTCTGTCTTATCATTAACTAACGAGTCCATAGTGAAGTTACTTGCTATTTTTTTCGCATTAATTGAATTTCTTCCATCAGAGGATTTTTGGCTAGTGATGTCAGAGCAAATTCCCCTAAAGTATGTAGAAGATTCAACTGAAAAGATTAAGCAACTTGTTAAAAGGAATATATATATATTTAAAGTACAACGACTGTTAACCTATTTATCAGTATTAACTGCGTTATATATGAGCGAAAAGTTTAATTTATTTTCTCTCGTTTTAAAAAACGAAAAGTTGAATTTATTTTTTTCCGTTGTAGACAAGGCTTCATATGATAAAATAAAGTATGAGATCTCTAATATTGCTTTAACAGCAAGTAATAAGCTACTGTGGATAACTATTCTAGTGTTATTAACGTGGTGGCTTATGAAAAAAGATGAAGTCAAAATATTTACAAATCCAGTGAAACATAGACTGTATGATATGATATATAAAGATGTATATGACTATGTTTTAGTGACCCCAAGTATTAAAGAAAAAGTTAGATTGAGTATTTCATATGCTGATAAAATAGATTCCAAGTTACTGGTGGAAAATATGGCAGATTTACCTGATGAAACGAAGGTTTTCATTGAAAAAATTAATAGAAGAAAGAAAACATGTCAGGTCATCGTTATCATGCCGGATTTAACTGTTCACAGTGGCATTGTAGAATTTGAACCCTAATAGCACCCTAGATTTCCCGCCCCCTAATTCTAGGACTTTCCCCTAAAATTTAAGCTATACTCAACTTGTCAGGAGGTTACCAAGATGAATATGATGGAAGCTTTTAACCGGACGCTGGACTATCTGGAGTCGACCCTGGATGGGGAGCTAGATGAGCTGCGGGTAGCGCGACTGTCGGGCTATCCTTACGCTATGTTTAGCCGGCTCTTCTCCATGCTGACGGGGACGTCACTGTCAGAGTATTTGCGGGAACGTCGCTTGACAGAGGCAGCGCTGGCCCTGCGCCAGTCTGAGGCCCGAATTATTGACATCGCCATCCAATATGGCTATGAATCAGCCGACGCCTTCGGGGCAGCTTTCAAGAAATTTCATGGTGCAACTCCGACACAAATTAGACAGGGGGCGCCCTTGCGCCTAGTCGGGCGATTACAGTTGCGACTGACCCTGCAAGGAGGAGATAGTATGAAAATCAATATCCAGAACAAGCCTGCCTTGACTGTGGCAGGGCTCAATGCCAACCAAATCCCTAGTAGCCAGTGCCCTCAGGTCTGGCAAGACCTCTATGGCAAGTGGTCCCACGATGACCTAGCCAGTCTAGGAAGTGGCCAAAGTCTGGGAGTCTGCCACGATATCGACACGCCAGAACGTCTCAACTATATGGCCGGCTATGAGGTAACTGACCGGGCTAAGGCTGAGGTTATGGGGCTCGATATCTTGGAGGTAGCGGCTGCTGAATATGCGGTGGTGGAATTGAATGGGCCAGTGCCGGACTCTATCCACGCAGGTTGGCGCTACCTCATGGAAGTCTTCTTCCCTGAGCAAGGTTTCCAACATTCGGGTGCACCTGACTTCGAAGTCTATCGTGAAGGCAATATGGGGGCGCAAGACTACCGTATGGAACTCTGGGTGCCGATTGTCAAAGTCGATTAAACCAGGACAGAGTTAAGCAGACGGGCGGACTCTTAGCAGGCGCCCGTCTTTTTACGACTTATTTTGTGAGTGCCTGTGCATTTTGGACATGAGCCGGCAAGTGGACTATAATAGGAAGCATCATTAATTTAGAGAGGTGATTCCCTATGGATAGACTGAAGAATATGTTTCAATCCCTCAACCGTGATTGGTTAATCCGCCATTATTTATTTGGTTTTGCTTTTTACGCCTTCTTCGTCTTTACATCCGTCAGCCAAGTTGGGAGATTCGATGCTAAACTGCTGATTTTACTGCCTTGTGCCTTGCTTTATCCCTTTGCCATGTTTGTCTATGAGAGTCTAGTCGACTTCATTGTCGGCGACAATGTCTTCTTCATCAGTGGCCTCTTAATGCTGGCTTGGAAGGTTTTCCGCTTTGTCATTATCTGGTTCTTGGCCGTGCCAATTGGCTTGATTGGTTTCATCAATCTCTATTTTGTTTACGGACGTCAATAATAGTTTGCTGCCTCAAGGTCCCGTCATTTTCGAGTGATGGGGCCTTTTGAAATGCCTTTTGTTACCCTGCAACAAAAGGGCTAAATAATCATTTGCTATGTATATTTGGGGCGACTTATGGTACACTATAAGTGATACGCAAAGAATCATCGAAGATTGAAATTAGGAGTTATATATAATGAAGAAACTAGTCATCCGCGGAGGAAAGCCCCTCACAGGTGAAATTACCATTAACGGGGCCAAGAACTCTACAGTTGCCTTAATTCCAGCTGCTATTTTGGCTGATTCAGAAGTTGTTCTAGAAGGCGTGCCAGATATTGCTGACGTCTATTCTTTAATCGATATTTTGGAAGATTTCAATGTTAAGGCTTCTTTCAAGGATAATGTCTTAACCATTGATCCAACCGAAATTAAATCTATCCCTATGCCAAGTGGGAAAATTCAGAGCCTACGTGCTTCTTATTACTTTATGGGGGCGACTTTGTCGCGCTTTGGCGAAGGGGTTATCGGCTTGCCAGGGGGCTGCTTCTTAGGACCTCGCCCAATCGACCAACACCTCAAGGCCTTCCGGTCCTTAGGGGCTAAGGTAGAGGACGATTTTGGCGTAGTGACTCTAACGACCGACCAAGAAGGCCTAGTAGGGGCACGTATCTACATGGACGTGGTCAGTGTTGGGGCAACCATCAACTGTATCTTGGCAGCCGTTAAGGCCAAGGGCAAGACTATTATTGAGAATGCCGCCCGCGAACCTGAAATTATTGATGTTGTTAACCTCCTCAACAAGATGGGGGCTAAGATTCGCGGTGCCGGGACTAGCGTCATCCGGGTAGAGGGCGTGGAGCATCTGCATGGCTGTACTCACACCATCATTCCGGACCGAATTGAGGCAGGGACCTATATTACGGCTGCCGTGGCAGCAGGTCAAGGGGTCCGCGTCAACAACGTTATTTTCGAACACATCGAAGGTTTCATTGCTAAGATTGAAGAAATGGGCGCTCAATTGGAGATTGGTGAAGATTCCATCTACGTTCATCCAAGTCCAAACCTCCGTATGGTCAGCGTCAAGACCCAGCCTTATCCAGGTTTTGCCACTGACTTGCAACAACCGCTGACGCCACTCTTGGCGATTGCGGCAGGTAACGGGACCATCATCGACACCATCTATCCAGCCCGTGTCAAACATATTCCTGAACTCAACCGCATGGGGGCCGATATCAAGGTCGAAGGGGCTATGATTCGGGTCAATGGGCCAGCTCATCTGAGCGGGGCGCAAGTTAAGGCCAGTGACCTACGGGCAGGGGCCTGCCTAGTCATTGCCGGCTTGGTGGCGGATGGCGTGACCGAGATTACTGGCGTCGACCATATCTTACGTGGCTACTCTAATATCGTAGGCAAATTGCGCGATTTGGGTGCCGATATTGAAATGATTGAAGTAAGCGAGATGCAAGAGGCCTAAGGGCCTTTTGCTGTTTAGTGGAGGCTGATAGCCATGAAAATACATAAAACCAATGCCATGCGACTACTAGACCAACATAAGGTAGCCTACCAAGTACGAGACTACAGTTCGACGGGCGCCTTATCAGGCTTGGAAGTGGCAGAAGCCTTAGGCCAGAATCCTGACCAGGTCTTCAAGACCCTAGTAACCATAGGTAAATCGGGTGGCCATTATGTCTTCGTCATTCCCGTGGTAGCTAGTTTGGATTTGAAGAAGGCCGCGCGTGCCGTAAGCGAGAAGCATATCGCCATGATTAAGGAACGCGACCTCTTGCCCTTAACGGGTTATGTTCATGGCGGTTGTTCGCCGCTAGGCATGAAGAAGACCTTCCCGACTCATGTTCATGCTAGCGCCTGGGACCATCCCTCGATCATGGTTTCGGCTGGCAAGATTGGCCTGCAGTTAGAGCTAGATGTTCGGGATCTGGCTTCTGTCCTAGCTCTGAGCGCAGATGATTTAATTGAATAAGTTATGGTAAGCAGCAGTCCTCAGGGGCTTGCTGCTTTTGATTTTCAAAAAAACCTTGCTTTAGCATAGACGCAAGGGGCATCTTACGCTATAATAGAATTAAGAAAACGTATACATAGCAGGAGGGGTCAACATGTCAGACTTAAACAAGCAACAACACGTGGTGACCGTTATTCAAGCTAATGGGCAAAGCGAATTTGAAAGTATTCCTATTGAAACCATTGAAGGGGATAGTCAATTGTGGCAGATGCTCGGCCTGAGTGCGGCCCAACTTACTTATTTCCTAGAAGATGAAATTCTAGAAAATCCCTTTATTGAACTAGACTATCCTAAGACTAAGCCCCGGCAAGCATCGGTTACCCTACAAGAACACAGTGCCATTATTGGGGTAGATCCGCAGATGCCGGAAGCACCGCGTAATCTGCCTATGTTTCTCTTTGAACAGATTATGATGTACCGCCATACCATCATTCGGGATGCCATGGTGCGCTTGATTGATTTATTGAATCCTCAAGGCTATCTGCCATACAGCTACCAGGAAGTGGCCAAGCAATTAGGTATTGAACCCATTATTGCCTTAGATGCCATTACCCTCTTCCAACAATTAGAACCTGCTGGTATTGGGGCCTATGACTTGCGCGAATGCTTGATGTTGCAGACCGAGCAAGATGCGCATGCCCCTAATGTGGCCTACTACCTCTTAGAAGAATATTTCGACCAACTCAAGGCAGAAGAGTATCAAGCCATCGTGACGGCTACTGGCCTGCCACTGGCAGATGTCCTGGCCTGCGTTAGCTACTATCAAACCTTGCGGACCAGTCCAGCCGACCTCTTCCAAGTGGAAGAAGAGGAAGGTCTCCTAGATGACGTGACCGTTCTTCAAGACCAGGAAGGCATGAAGGTACGCTATAACGCCCACTACTATCCAAAAATAATCTTCAATGAGCCCTACTATCAAGAAATGTTAGCGACCCAAGATCCTGAGGTCCTAGCCTTCTCCAAGCCACAGAAACTCATGTATGATCGTCTAGCTCGCAACTTGCGGGTGCGGGAGCAATTGATTCTGAAAGTCGCGCAAGCCATTGCAGCGGTTCAGTACGATTACTTCAGCCAACTTTCAGATTCTAAGGTGCCACTCTTGCTCAAGCAGGTGGCAGAGATTACGGGCTTGCCTGAACCAGTCGTCAACCTCTTGGTGTCTAACAAGAACATGGGCTTCGGCCAATATGTCCTGCCAATGACGGACTTTATCACAGTAGCGACACGGGAGGACCGAGATGGCTTCTCTGCTGAGAAGATTAAGCAAATCATTCATGAGATTCTACATGATGCGCCAGCTGACTTAAGTGATGAGGAGCTGGTGGAACGCTTAGAAGAACGTAAGATTATGATTAGTCCTTTCATGGTGCGTAACTACCGCCAAGCACTGGGCCATTAAAAGTAAACACCCGCTCTAGACTTGACGCTAGAGCGGGTGTTTTATATTAAATTGAAAAGCAAGATTTTAGGGCGAGTTCGGGTTAACCACAACTCACCCTAAAATCCTGACGCAACAAGAAAGTTATAGTTCATCTTGTAATCGCCGGCAAAATAAGATAGACGCTTAATTTTATGTATGAAAACGTGATTTTGAAAATATGGTCTTTTAGACAAACTAATCCCCCGGCTTCCATCAAGGAGTCCGGGGGATTTTTACTAAGTTACTATTTAACTTCGGCGCGGTTGAAGAGTTTGACTGCAATCCAGAAGAAGAGTAGGAAGTAAGCCGAGGCCACGACTGGTGTCAAGTCCAAGTTTAAGTTGCCCCAGGTAAGAGGCTTGCCTACTTTTAGGAAGGTGAAGAAGAAGGCGAAAGCCTTATCCGCACTCATGAATTTTTGAACCACATTTCCCATGTTGGCGGTGTTAGTGGTTAAGAATGAATAAACACCGGTCAGGATTGGGTTAATGAAGCTGAGCAGGAGATAAGTGAAAATCAGTGGTCCCTGGCCAGCGAAGAGGAAGGCAGGAATGCTTAAGAGGGCGATGTAGCCTAGGAAGAGAGGGATGCTAGGAATCAAATAACTAGTGAAAAATTCGAGGATTTCATTCCCCTTGAAAGTGGCACCCGACATGCCGGCCCCGATTAGGAGACCGGCTAGGCTTAAGCATGAAGCCAGTAAGAGATAGAAGAGCCCTACCAGGATCTTGCTGAGGACCACAGAGCGACGGCGGTGACCATAGCTGATGGTGTTAATCAAGGTCCGGTTCTTAGTCTCGTTGTTAAAGGTCAGGATCTGAGCCACGAAACAAAGAAGCAAAGGCACTTCCTTGAGGCCAATAGTATAGATACTCAAGACTTGATTGCCCACAAGAGCCTTAGTTAGTGCGCTAGTACTAGTCCCGCTTTTTTCCCCGAAGAGAATCATGGAAGCTAGTGAAGCAATACCCAGTGTTGCCAAGAAGCTGAGCAGCAGCATAGTAAAAGGCGCCACCCGATGGCGGATTTGATAGAATTCTGCGCGTAATAGCTGGAACATCTTAGTTGCCTCCTTCTGTAAGATTCAAGAAGACGGATTCTAGGTCATTCTTGTGGCTACCCAGGAAGAGAAGTTCGAAGCCTTCATTTACTAGGCGTTTGGCAATTTCAGGTAGGGGCACTTCCAAGTCATAGATGGCAATTAAATCTTTGCCATCTGCTGCCACCTTATCTTGACCTAGCCATTGGCCTAGGAAGTCCAGTGCCTTGGCATTGTCAGTTGTTTGAACCTGGTAATAGGTGCTAGCTTGATGAGCAAGTTCTTGAGAGCTAATATCGGCCACCTTACGGCCCTTGTTAACGAAGACAAAGCGTGTCGCTAGGTGCTCTAGTTCCGACAGGATATGGGAAGAAATCAAGATGGTCATGTTCTTTTCCCGATTGAGTTTTAAGAGTAACTCCCGCACATGGATAATCCCAGCAGGGTCCAAGCCGTTAATCGGCTCGTCCAGAATTAAGAGGTCTGGATCATGTAAGAGGGTTAAGGCAATGGCCAAACGTTGCTTCATCCCCAGGGAGAAGTTTTTGACTTTCTTATTGCCGGTCTTGTCCAGACCAACCAAGCTTAAGACCTCATCGATACGAGCACGGTTTTTGACCTTGCGTTGCAGGGCATAGTGAATCATATTCTTCTTGGCGCTGAGGTTATCAACGAAGGCAGGAGCTTCAATCAAGGCGCCGACGAAGTGGCGGTTGGTTAAGAGGGCCTCGTAGTCCACCGAGCCAAAGAGCTGAATGTTCTTCTCAGATGCAGGGGTTAAGCCCACGATGCTACGTAGCAGGGTGGATTTACCAGCCCCGTTGGGTCCAATAATACCGACGATTTCACCGCGCGAGACGGAGAGGTTGAAGGAATCTAAGGCCCGTTGCTTCTTATAAATCTTAGTCAGCTGACTTACTTCCAAGACAGACTCTAAGACGGATTCGGTCATGTAAATCTTCCTTTCTTAAAGGGAATCGCTATCTATAGTATAGCAAGGATGCCTGTTGATTCCAAGCCAGACGGGTAGTAGGGGGGTGTGTCTGAAGCAAAAAGATAAGGATTACGGTTGACATCCAGTCAGAAAGGCGTATAATAAACTATGGAAAAAGTAACCATTACATATTTTCATAGGAGGAAGATCGAATGAAACGTAAATTATCTGCACTTTTAGCAAGCCTAGTATTAGTACTTGGCTTATTGGCGCCATTGGCTCCTACTGTCTCAGCTGCTGGCAAGAAGAAGGTCATGACCACCTTCTATCCCGTTTACTACTTAGCTCAACGCATTGCCGGGGATAAGGCAGAGGTTTCCATGCTCTTAGAAGGCAACCAAGATGCCCATGACTACGAAATGAGCGCCCGCGACGCAGCCAAGGTTCAAACTAGCGACCTCTTTATCTACCAAGATGATGAGATGGAGCATTTTGTTGAAGACTTAACCAAACTCTTGGATACTGACAAGACCAAGGTTCAAAAGACAACCGAAGGCATTGAACTCCTCAAGGGCGATGCCGACCATGAAGACCACGACCATGAAGCAGAATCTGGTCAATCTGGGGAAGAACATCATGAAGAGGGCGAAGAAGGCCATCACCATGAATTTGACCCACATACTTGGATGGACCCAATGACTTACGCTAAACAAGCGGAAAATGTCAAGAAGGCTTTGGTTGCCTTGGACCCTGAAAATGCGTCCACCTATGAAGCTAACGCGGCTAGCTTAACAGAAGACCTTAAGAAATTAGACCAAGAATTTAAAGATGCAACATCTAAGTTAAGCGACAAGAACTTTGTGGTGCAACATGCTGCTTTTGGCTACCTAGCGCATGCCTATGGCTTAGAACAACATGCCATTACGGGTATCTCTTCTACAGCAGAACCAAGTGCGGCTGCCCTAGCTAAGATGCAAGAATTTGTTAAGGAACACAAGACCAAGGTCATCTTCGTTGACCCATCCTTGGATGATGCCATTGCTAAGACCGTAGCATCTGCTACAGGTGCTGAGCTCCGTCCATTGCGTACCTTGGAAACTGTCAGCGCAGAAGAAATTGCGGCTGGCGCTGACTACTTCAGCCTAATGCGTGAAAACCTAGCTAATTTGACCAAGTAAGCTAGTCAAGATTAAGACACCTCAAGCAAGCGGTGGCATTGCCACTGCTTGCATTTTTTGTCCTGAGTGGTCTATAATAGGAGGAGTCAAGTGTAGCAATTACTATCCAATTAATTGCAACGCAATCGTTTGCGTCCCGCTTAGCAGGAGGGACCTTTTTAGCCAGCAAATTATCTGCCAAGGAGGCAAGTCATGACCCTAGTCAGTGTCAAAAACCTCTCCTTCTACTATGATCGGGAGAAGGTTCTTAATGAAGTAAACTTTGAAGTCAACCCGGGCGAGTTTGTCATTCTGACCGGGGAAAATGGGGCGGCCAAATCCACCCTCTTGAAGAATATCCTAGGCCTGCTCAAGCCAGCGTCAGGAACGGTCACGATTGCCAAGACTAATGCCTTAGGCAAGCCCTTGTCTATTGGCTATGTGCCACAGAACGTCAACTCTTTTAATGCTGGTTTTCCTAGCCGAGTTCAGGAGTTTGTTGAGTCCGGTCGCTATCCAAAAGGGCGCTGGTTCAAGCGCCTAGACGCCCATGACAAGGAACATGTGGATCGGGCCCTATCGGCTGTCGGCATGAGCCATTTACGCCATAAGAAAATCGGAGAGTTATCAGGCGGTCAGAAGCAACGTATCTG
>ERZ773062.795-NODE-795-length-14868-cov-9.045163_pt1 | contig 14868 bp, 9 predicted proteins | sample MGYA00580626_ERZ773062 | MGnify/ENA primary metagenome ERZ773062 (study PRJEB29015, sample SAMEA2738003) | human oral metagenome | biome: human oral; feature: human-associated habitat; material: dental | place: China | collected 2058 ...
AAGGTCTGGCTTGCCAGATAAAAAACGGATGGTACCGCGTGTCAACGCTCCGCTTCGGTGTGAGTGAGACCGCGGTTTTTATTTTTGGAGGAACTATGTCAACAATTGAAGAACGATTGCAGAGTCTGCGTGAGGAAACTTTAGCCCAATTGCAGACCATTACTCTGGAAAATGCTAAGGATATGCAGGAGCTGAAAGTATCTGTCCTAGGTAAAAAAGGGAGTCTTACTGAGATTCTTAAAGGGATGAAGGATGTTTCTGCTGAGATGCGTCCTATTATCGGGAAGCACGTTAATGAAGCGCGCGATGTGCTGAATGCAGCATTTGAAGAAGCAGCTCAAATCTTGGAAGAACAGAAAGTAGCAGCCCAGCTGGCCAATGACGCCTTGGATGTGACCCTACCAGGCCGTAAGATTCCAGCTGGAAATCGCCATATTTTGACCCAAACGAGTGAGGAAATCGAAGATATCTTTATCGGTATGGGCTATCAGGTTGTGGATGGTTTTGAAGTTGAGTCAGACTACTACAACTTTGAGCGGATGAATCTGCCTAAAGACCACCCTGCACGGGATATGCAGGATACCTTCTATATTACAGAAGAGATCCTCTTGCGTACTCACACATCTCCTGTCCAAGCTCGTGCCATGGATGCTCATGACTTTAGCCAAGGGCCGCTCAAGATGATCTCTCCGGGACGTGTTTTCCGTCGTGATACAGACGATGCGACTCACTCGCACCAGTTTCACCAGATTGAAGGTCTGGTCGTAGGAGAAAATATCTCTATGGCTGACTTGCAAGGAACTCTGCAGCTGATTGTGCAAAAAATGTTTGGTGCGGATCGTAAGATTCGTCTGCGTCCATCTTACTTCCCATTCACAGAGCCATCTGTCGAAGTGGACGTATCTTGCTTTAAATGTGGTGGTGCCGGCTGTAATGTCTGCAAGAAGACTGGCTGGATCGAAATCATGGGAGCTGGAATGGTGCATCCAAGTGTCTTGGAAATGAGTGGCATCGATTCAGAGAAATATTCTGGCTTCGCCTTTGGTCTTGGCCAAGAACGGGTTGCCATGCTTCGCTACGGCATCAATGATATTCGTGGCTTTTACCAAGGCGATGTACGTTTTTCACAGCAGTTTAAGTAAGAAGCTTAGAATAGGACTTGATTTGAACAATCCCATCACGACAAGCCTGATTAGCAATGTTTACGGACTTGAAATGCGTAGCAAAGATGCTCATCAGTTTAGTTGCCTATAAGACGATTTTAGCTGGAAATATCGCTCACAGCTGCTTCTGGGAAAGGAGTGCCTTATGTTAGTTAGAGTTCGGCCGGAGGATCTGGATATTTTGCGGGAGTTGGAAGTGCGGACCTACCAAGAAACTTTTGGTCCTTTCATTAAGCAGGAAGACTTGGAGCATTATTTTGCCCATGAGCTGGCGCGTGAAAGGCTGGAGTTGGAGTTGGCAAATCCTGAGTCTGAGCATTATTTTGTACTGGATAAGGAAGAAAAAATCGCTGGTTTTCTCAAGTGTAACTGGGGTCAGGCTCAGACAGAGCAGGAGTTGGAAGATTCCTTTGAAATTCAACGGATTTATGTGCTTTCCTCCCATCAGGGCCTCGGCTTGGGCAAGGAAATGTTTGAATTTGCTCTAGAAGAAGCCCGAAAACGTGGCTTTAGCTGGGCTTGGCTAGGCGTTTGGGAAAGAAATTTCAAGGCGCAGAATTTTTACTTTAAATATGGCTTTGAAAGGTTTAGCCAGCATGAATATATCACTGGTGACACAGTCGATATTGACTGGCTTTTAAGGAAGAAATTAAATTAAAAAGACGATAACATCGCTGTTTATTGGGCTTTTAGTGAAAACAGAAATTTATAGAGAGGAATCAAATACGATCGAAGATAGAACGGACTGGCTTTGTCTATGAAATCAAAGTTAGTTTTGGTCGGTCGTAAAATCATCAATATGTTAGTTAGTTATAAATGGTTAAAAGAGCTGGTTGATTTGGATGTGACGAGCGCTGAGTTGGCGGAGAAAATGTCCACAACTGGTATTGAAGTAGAAGGAGTCAGCTCGCCAGCTGAAGGTCTTTCGAAAATTGTTGTCGGAGAAGTTTTAAGCTGCGAGGATGTACCTGAAACTCACCTGCACCTCTGTCAGGTCAATGTCGGTGAAGAAGAGCCTCGCCAGATTGTCTGTGGCGCACCGAATGTTCGCGCAGGTATCAAAGTTATGGTGGCCTTGCCGGGTGCTCGTATTGCAGATAATTATAAGATTAAAAAAGGAAAAATCCGCGGTTTAGAGTCGCTGGGTATGATTTGTTCCTTGGGCGAGCTGGGCATTTCGGATTCTGTTGTGCCAAAGGAATTCGCGGATGGCATCCAAATTTTGCCAGATAGTGCTGTACCAGGAGATGAGGTTTTCCCTTATCTAGACCTGGACGATGAGATTATCGAGCTTTCTATCACGCCAAACCGGGCTGACGCTTTGTCTATGCGTGGGGTAGCGCACGAAGTAGCAGCTATCTACGATAAGCCTGTTCATTTTAAAGAATTTCCTTTAACTGAAGGGGATAAAGAGGCTGCGGCTAGCTTGTCTGTTGCCATTGAAAGCGAAAAAGCGCCGTTTTATGCAGCTCGCATTTTGGACAATGTGACCATTGCTCCGAGTCCTCAGTGGCTGCAAAATCTCCTCATGAACGAAGGAATCCGTCCGATTAACAATGTAGTGGACGTGACTAACTACATCCTGCTCTACTTTGGTCAGCCCATGCATGCCTTTGATCTGGATACATTTGAGGGTGATCAGATTGTCGTGCGGGAAGCGCGTGCTGGTGAAAAACTGGTGACGCTGGACGGCGAAGAGCGTGAACTGGAAGTCGGAGATTTAGTTATCACTGTGGCAGATAAGCCAGTAGCCCTTGCAGGTGTCATGGGCGGAGCAGCCACCGAAATCTCTGGCAAATCGACTCGTGTCGTTCTGGAAGCAGCTGTCTTCAATGGCAAGTCAATCCGTAAGACAAGCAGCCGTCTGGGCTTGCGTTCTGAGTCTTCTTCGCGCTTTGAAAAAGGGATTAACCTTGCAACAGTAACTGAAGCTCTAGATGCTGCTGCCAGCATGATTGCTGACTTAGCTGGTGCTAATGTTCATGCCGGCATTGTCCAAGCAGGACGGTTAGATACGGATGACAAGCAGGTTTCGACTAGTCTATCAGATGTCAACCGAGTTCTGGGAACAGATTTGACTTATGCAGATATTGAAGATATTTTCCGTCGACTAGGTTTTGGCCTCAGCGGTTCTGCGGACTTCTTCACAGTCAGCGTGCCTGCTCGTCGTTGGGATATTAGTATTCCAGCAGATCTTTACGAGGAAATTGCTCGTATTTATGGCTACGACCGCCTGCCAGTTTCCCTACCTCAAGATGCTGGAACGGCTGGCGAATTGACGGCCACTCAGAAGCTACGTCGCAAGGTTCGGACGGTGGCTGAAGGAGCAGGTCTGACCGAGATTATTTCCTATGCCTTGACCACGCCAGAAAAAGCTGTCGAATTTACGCTTAATCCTACAAATCTGACGGAGCTTATGTGGCCTATGACAAGGGAGCGCAGTGTTCTTCGCCAAAATATGCTCTCAGGTATGTTGGATACTGTCAGCTACAATGTTGCTCGTAAAAATAAGGATTTAGCCCTTTATGAAATTGGGAAAATCTTTGAACAAACAGGCAATCCGAAGGAAGAATTGCCTAATGAAATCAATAGCTTTGCCTTTGCTTTAACTGGCTTGGTAAGTAAAAAGGATTTCCAAACGCCAGCGACTCCTGTGGACTTCTTCTACGCTAAGGGTGTGGTTGAAGCACTCTTTGACCGCTTGGGATTAGAAGCTGATTATCAAGCAACTGACCAGCTCAAGAGTCTGCACCCAGGCCGGACAGCGCTGATTTCGATCAAAGGTCAACCAGTGGGCTATGTTGGGCAGGTTCATCCAGTGACGGCCAAGGCTTATGACATCCCAGAAACCTATGTGGCGGAGCTCAATCTGACGGCTATTGAGGCGAGTCTTGAGCCAGAACAGCCTTTTGTAGAAATCACCAAATTCCCAGCTGTTACTCGCGATGTGGCACTCTTGCTCAAAGCAGAAATCAGCCACAGACAGGTGGTTGAAGCGATTCAAGCTGCCGGAGTGAAACGTTTGACGGATATCAAGCTCTTCGATATCTTCTCTGGTGAAAAGCTGGGTGTTGGCCTCAAGTCTATGGCCTACACACTGACCTTCCAAAATCCAGAAGACAGCCTGACCGATGATGAAGTTGCTAAGTACATGGAAAAAATCCAAAAATCCTTGGAAGAAAATGTCGGAGCAGAAGTACGCTAATGAATTATTCCCCAGTCTTTTGGCTGGGGATAATTTTATGTGAAAGTAAAAGTTAGTTTTATAATTATAGATTATCAAAATTATATTATTTCTTGAGTTTTTAAACATTTAGAGTTACAATGATATTAATATAATATTCGACGAGGTGAACATATGAACGGAAAAATTTTAGGGCTCGATATCGGTGTGGCTTCTGTTGGTGTTGGAATCTTAGACAAAGAAACTGGTGAAATTATTCATGCTAGTTCACGGATTTTCCCAGCGGCTACTGCTGACAGCAATGTCGAGAGACGAGGATTTCGCCAAGGGCGGAGACTAGGACGCAGAAAGAAACATCGAAAAGTGCGCCTAGCCGATTTATTTAGTGATGCGGGGCTTATAACAGATTTTTCACAAGTATCTATCAATTTAAATCCATACGAACTACGCGTTAAGGGATTAAATGAGAAATTAACTAACGAAGAATTATTCATTACTTTGAAAAATATTGTCAAAAGGAGAGGGATTAGTTATCTTGACGATGCTAACGAAGATGGTGAGTCTTCTTCCTCAGAGTATGGCAAGGCTGTTGAAGAAAATAGAAAGCTTCTAGCAGATAAAACACCGGGACAGATTCAGCTGGAACGTTTTGAGAAATACGGACAGGTTCGAGGTGATTTTACTATTGAAGAAAATGGGGAAAAACACCGTCTGCTTAATGTGTTTTCTACCTCAGCTTATAAAAAAGAAGCAGAGCGAATCTTGACAAAGCAGCAAGACTATAATCAAGATATCACTGATGAATTTATTCAGGCTTATTTAACGATTTTAACTGGAAAACGTAAGTATTACCATGGACCAGGGAATGAAAAGTCTCGGACGGATTATGGACGCTTCAGAACAGATGGAACAACTCTGGATAATATTTTTGGTATTTTGATTGGAAAATGTACTTTTTATCCAGAGGAATATAGAGCTGCTAAAGCTTCTTATACGGCACAGGAATTTAACTTACTCAATGATTTGAACAATCTAACTGTTCCAACAGAAACTAAGAAGCTTAGTGCGGAGCAGAAGAAACAGATTATTGAATATGCAAAAGGAGCTAAAACTTTAGGTGCTGCTACTTTGTTGAAGTATGTAGCAAAATTGATTGACGCGTCAGTGTACGATATTAAGGGCTATCGGATTGATAAAAGTGAAAAACCAGAAATGCATACTTTTGATATTTATCGAAAAATGCAAACATTGGAAACGGTCGATGTTGAGAGACTATCCAGAGAAGTTTTAGATGAGTTGGCTCATATCCTCACACTCAATACGGAACGTGAAGGAATCGAAGAAGCGATTAAAGTATCATTTATTAAAGGAGAATTTGAACAAGATCAGATTGCTGAATTAGTCTCATTTAGAAAGTCTAATAGTTCCTTGTTTGGAAAAGGCTGGCATAATTTTTCAATCAAATTGATGACGGAATTGATTCCAGAGCTGTATGAAACATCTGAAGAGCAAATGACAATTCTTACACGATTAGGCAAACAAAAAACAAAGGCAACATCAAAACGAACTAAGTATATTGATGAGAAGGAATTGACCGAAGAAATTTACAATCCAGTAGTTGCTAAGTCAGTCAGACAAGCAATTAAAATCATAAATTTTGCTACAAAGAAATATGGTGTCTTTGATAATATCGTTATTGAAATGGCGCGGGAAAATAATGAAGAGGATGCAAAGAAAGATTATGTGAAGCGTCAAAAAGTCAATGAAGATGAGAAAAATGCTGCAATGGAAAAAGCAGCTCATCAATATAATGGTAAAAAAGAACTACCAGACAATGTCTTTCACGGGCATAAGGAATTGGCGACAAAGATTCGACTCTGGCACCAGCAGGGGGAAAAATGTTTATATACTGGAAAAAATATTCAAATTAATGATTTAATTCACAATCAATATAAATATGAGATTGATCATATTTTGCCACTATCCCTTTCTTTTGACGATAGTTTAGCAAATAAGGTACTAGTTTTAGCAACAGCCAATCAAGAGAAGGGACAGCGCACACCATTTCAAGCTTTGGATAGTATGGATGATGCATGGTCTTATCGAGAATTTAAGTCCTATGTCAAAGCCTCTAAGGCACTCAGCAATAAAAAGAAAGATTACTTGCTGAATGAGGAAGACATTAACAAAATTGAAGTTAAACAAAAATTTATTGAGCGTAATCTAGTTGATACTCGCTATTCTTCTCGAGTGGTTTTAAACGCTCTTCAGGATTTTTATAAATTAAATGATTTTGATACCAAAATTTCAGTAGTGCGCGGACAATTTACTTCTCAACTTAGGAGAAAGTGGCGGATTGACAAATCGCGTGAAACTTATCACCATCATGCAGTCGATGCATTAATTATCGCGGCCTCCAGCCAATTAAGACTTTGGAAAAAGCAGAGTAATCCTCTAATTTCGTACAAGGAAAACCAATTTGTGGATTCTGAAACAGGGGAGATTATTTCATTGACTGACGATGAGTACAAGGAATTAGTATTTAGAGCACCTTATGATCATTTTGTTGATACGGTAAGCAGCAAAAAATTCGAAGAAAGTATTTTATTCTCCTATCAAGTGGATTCAAAATATAATCGTAAGATTTCTGATGCAACAATTTATGCCACAAGAAAAGCAAAGTTGGGTAAAGATAAGTCGGAGGAAACCTATGTGTTGGGTAAGATTAAGGACATATATACTCAAACGGGCTATGACGCTTTCACAAAGCTCTATAAAAAGGATAAAAGTAAATTCCTGATGTACCATAAGGATCCAATAACCTTTGAAAAAGTCATTGAGGAGATTTTAAAAACGTATCCTGATAAGGAGATAAATGAAAAAGGAAAGGAAGTTGCTTGCAATCCCTTTGAGAAATATAGACAGGAAAATGGTCCTCTTCGAAAATATAGTAAAAAAGGAAAAGGTCCGGAAATCAAGAGTCTGAAATACTATGATAAAAATATTCCAGAGTCATTTATTAATATAACTCCTCATAATAGCAAAAATAAAGTTATTCTTCGTCAATTAAATCCATGGCGTACAGATGTCTATTTTAATCCAGATACTAAAAAATATGAATTATTAGGATTAAAATATGCTGATTTGCAGTTTGAAAAGGGAACTGGGAACTATTCTATAACTCCAGAAAAATATTACGAAATCAAAGAAAAAGAAGGAGTAAGCGAACAATCAGAATTCAAATTTACCTTATATAAAAATGATTTGCTTATAATTAAGGATACAAAGAGTCATGAACAACAAATTTTTAGATTTTTATCTAGAACAATGCCAAATCAAAAGCACTATGTTGAATTAAAACCTTATGATAAAGGAAATTTTGAAGGTAAGGAAAAGATTAAAGTATTTATTACAACATCTAATGGTCGCTGTTTAAAAGGGGTAGGAAAAGAAAACCTCTCCATCTACAAAGTTCAAACAGATGTTTTAGGGAATAAACGTTTTATCAAAAAAGAGGGTGATGCTCCAAAACTCGAATTTTAAAATAATCTTTAAAAAGAGTTGCAAATAGCTCTGCAATATATTATAATAGCAATTGTAAGGGACGCCTTACACAGTTACTTAAATCTTGCAGAAGCTACAAAGATAAGGCTTCATGCCGAAATCAACACCCTGTCTCTTGGCGGGGTGTTTTCGTGTTGTAAAGGGGAAATTTATGACTTGGAGAATTATACATGTATGTCAAAGTGAAAAAATGAGGTTAAAACTAGATAATCTCTTAATCAAGAAAATGGGAGAAGAATATACCATTCCTTTGAGTGATATTTCTATCATAGTGGCAGAAGGAGGAGATACAGTTGTAACGCTTCGTTTACTAAGTGCTCTAAGTAAATACAATATTGCTTTAGTCGTTTGTGACAATGAGCATCTGCCAACCGGTATCTATCATTCTCAAAATGGGCATTTCCGAGCTTATAAGAGGCTACAAGAACAATTGCTTTGGACGCAGGATCAAAAGGACAAGCTGTGGCAAATTGTTACTTATTTCAAAATTAATAACCAACAAGATGTGTTAGCTATGTTTGAGAAGGATTTAGATTGTATTCAATTATTAGCTGACTATAAAGAACATATTGAGTTAGGCGATAAAACAAATCGAGAAGGTCATGCGGCTAAAGTTTATTTCAATGAATTATTTGGTAAAAAATTTGTGCGCGTAACCCAACAGGAAGCAGATGTTATCAATGCAGGTTTAAATTATGGCTATGCGATTATGAGAGCTCAAATGGCAAGGATTGTGGCTGGTTATGGATTAAATCCCTTGATTGGAATCTTTCATAAAAATGAATACAATCAATTTAACCTAGTAGACGATCTGATGGAACCTTTCAGGCAGATTATTGATGTATGGGTTTATCATCATTTAAGAGAAGAAGATTATTTGAAATATGAATTCCGATTAGCTTTAACGGATTTATTAAATGCAAAGATTCGTTATGGCAAGGAAAATTGTTCTGTGACTGGCGCGATGGATAAATATGTGAAGGGATTTATCAAATGTATTGCGGATAAAGATACAACAAAATTTTACTGTCCGGTTATCTCAAGTTTGGAATGGAGTAAATAAGATGAGGTATGAAGCGATGAGATTGATTTGTTTTTTTGATCTTCCTATGGAAACTAATCAGGAAAAGCGAACCTACCGTAATTTTCGTAAAGAATTGATTGCAAATGGTTTTGAAATGCTCCAGTTTTCTGTATATTATCGAACTTGCCCTAATCGTAGCTTTGCTGGTAAATTCTACAAGAAATTAAAACAAAGTAATTTACCTAGTGGAAATGTTCGGTTGCTGGCTGTGACGGAAAAACAGTTTTCTGAAATGGTTCTGATTATTGGTGGTAAGACCAAGCAAGAAGAAGTAGTCAGTGATAATAAGTTGGTAGTCATATGAAACTATATTTTAAGCACCCTTATAAGGAAAACCTATCCATTAATTTTGGAAAATTTACGCAGGTTGTTGGTGAAGACCAACAGTTGAAGTATTATATTTGGCAATTATTAGTCTGGTATTTTGGTGGTAAAAAATACAACATGGAGGACTTAACACTCTTTGAACAAAGCGAGCCAGAAATTTGTACAGAAGAGATGATTATAAAAAGAAGTGAGTATAAGATTGTTTCGATTTCAAATATTCAGGATTTGATTGAGCAGATGGATTACAAAAAGGGAACAGTTGCATTTGATTTTTTAAAGTCCAAACTGGATAACCTAGAAGTGATAGAACAAATTGATTTTATCAATGATAAACTAGATCAAATATCGGCTATAGTAAATAAGCAACTCAATTTTCAAATTGGCGATATTGATTATCATACTGAAAGTGTCTATCTGAATGTAGAACAACTGATTTTAAAATATTTTCTTCCATATTTTAGAATGGGAGATAAAAATATTTCCTTTGAATTTGTCGAAAATGAAACCAAGTTTTTAATATTCTTGGCAATGTTGCAAGAGACACTTTTAAAAACTAATCAGAAAATAATTCTGCTTTTGAGAAGTATGGATGATTATCTGACTTATCAATCTTTTGTAAAGTGTTGTGAGCACCTCCAAATGATGACAGAAAAATTTCCTAATATTTATGTAATCTCTTTTCCTTCAAATGAAGGCTACCTTTATATCAACAGAGAAAATATGGAATTTGTCAATATTATTTCTGGTTTTATAGAGCATTACTATGAGTTTCGGTTTATGTATGAAAGTTTTGTACAGCGTTATCCATCCAACGAGATTCCCAATGAAGAAGAATTTTTAATCTCCCTGCAAAAAATTTCTCCTTATTTATTTAGCTCTGATGTGGAACATATGAGCCTTTCGATTTATGATATGGTTACTTTAAAAATTATGAATAGTTTATACCAATATGATAAAATTATTGATTTTAAAGCGCAGATGGCCAATCCATTGTTAATGAGCTTTTTAAAAAGTTAGACTTGACAAGCTTTTTGGGAGAATTTATAATCAGTATGTGAGTACAAAAAGCAAAATTTTTTAATTTGAGGTTTTTGTACTCTCAAGATTTAAGTAACTGTACAACAGCGCAGGGTCAACTGCGTATAATCATCAAGTTTTTGTACTCTCAAGATTTAAGTAACTGTACAACATATATCTGGATCGCTTATATCGGTGGCTCGTTTTTGTACTCTCAAGATTTAAGTAACTGTACAACATATTTATTTGCTCGCTCTCTAACCTTCAGTTTTTGTACTCTCAAGATTTAAGTAACTGTACAACTCGAGAACGCAATCCGTGGATGCAACGGTCGTTTTTGTACTCTCAAGATTTAAGTAACTGTACAACGATGCAGTTATTGAGTGGTATCACAGGAATGTTTTTGTACTCTCAAGATTTAAGTAACTGTACAACCTGTTTGGTCGTTCGCCGTTTTCTGCGCATGTTTTTGTACTCTCAAGATTTAAGTAACTGTACAACTCGGCCATGAAACACCGTTTGCTAATTCGGGTTTTTGTACTCTCAAGATTTAAGTAACTGTACAACCGGAGGTGGACGCGATAGCAATTTCAGTGTGTTTTTGTACTCTCAAGATTTAAGTAACTGTACAACCAATCAACGGGTTCAAGCTACGAAAGGGAGGTTTTTGTACTCTCAAGATTTAAGTAACTGTACAACCGTATTCGCAAAAGACAAGCATTCCATCCTGTTTTTGTACTCTCAAGATTTAAGTAACTGTACAACCAATAAAGTCGGGTCACCATCATACCAGTAGTTTTTGTACTCTCAAGATTTAAGTAACTGTACAACCGAGCCATTGAAATTCTCGGAAAGTCCTCAGTTTTTGTACTCTCAAGATTTAAGTAACTGTACAACAACAGCTATTGCCTGGATGACGGAACGAGCGTTTTTGTACTCTCAAGATTTAAGTAACTGTACAACAGCTACCTGTGAGATTGTGTAACCATTAGCGTTTTTGTACTCTCAAGATTTAAGTAACTGTACAACATCCCAACTGTCGGCCAATCCTTCAGGATCGTTTTTGTACTCTCAAGATTTAAGTAACTGTACAACGAGAATATTCATTACAAAATATCGTGATATGTTTTTGTACTCTCAAGATTTAAGTAACTGTACAACTTTTAAAATCATTAAACTATACAGAACAGTGTTTTTGTACTCTCAAGATTTAAGTAACTGTACAACGAGCTTAATCGCTCAAAAGAATATTTAAGTGTTTTTGTACTCTCAAGATTTAAGTAACTGTACAACATAAAACTAGCATTCCCGAAACTCAAGTGGTTTTTGTACTCTCAAGATTTAAGTAACTGTACAACATGAGTTTGTAGCTAACGAATTTACAAATTGTTTTTGTACTCTCAAGATTTAAGTAACTGTACAACCGGTCAAGCTCGCTGAGAATGCTCCTGCCAGTTTTTGTACTCTCAAGATTTAAGTAACTGTACAACTCTCGGATAAGAATTTTTGCGCCTTGATAAGTTTTTGTACTCTCAAGATTTAAGTAACTGTACAACAAGCCGATGATAGTATTGGCAATGATAGTAGTTTTTGTACTCTCAAGATTTAAGTAACTGTACAACCGAATACGACGTGGGTGGCAATCTAATCAGGTTTTTGTACTCTCAAGATTTAAGTAACTGTACAACTATTATCCGTTCCCTAATGTCTCATGGTTTGTTTTTGTACTCTCAAGATTTAAGTAACTGTACAACATGTTTACAATGCCTACAAAACATACTTGAGTTTTTGTACTCTCAAGATTTAAGTAACTGTACAACAGTGTATTTGTAGATGGTGTTTCTGAAACAGTTTTTGTACTCTCAAGATTTAAGTAACTGTACAACGATATGTTGGTAGCACAGCACATGGACACAGTTTTTGTACTCTCAAGATTTAAGTAACTGTACAACTTTTAGAAATAAAATCATATTCACCAAACGGTTTTTGTACTCTCAAGATTTAAGTAACTGTACAACCTAATGCGTTAAAAGCTAGCGACCAAGCAAGTTTTTGTACTCTCAAGATTTAAGTAACTGTACAACTGACTGGCATAATCAGCAAGAATTTCTTGAGTTTTTGTACTCTCAAGATTTAAGTAACTGTACAACGAAAAACCAAGTTAAAATAGGAAAATAAAGGTTTTTGTACTCTCAAGATTTAAGTAACTGTACAACAAAAGATATCAAGTGATGGTTGATATCTTGGTTTTTGTACTCTCAAGATTTAAGTAACTGTACAACAAGGCTGCGCTCTAGCCGATGAAATTTATCAGTTTTTGTACTCTCAAGATTTAAGTAACTGTACAACTCGGTGGCGCAGTAAGAGGCGCTATAGACTGTTTTTGTACTCTCAAGATTTAAGTAACTGTACAACTGCTGGGCTGAGCCCTTGAGTGACCATGTCGTTTTTGTACTCTCAAGATTTAAGTAACTGTACAACTTTTAATATATCTATCTTCTTCTCTAGTATGTTTTTGTACTCTCAAGATTTAAGTAACTGTACAACAGTATCACTACCATTTGAGATTGCTGTAAAGTTTTTGTACTCTCAAGATTTAAGTAACTGTACAACAGAACTCTCAAAATGTAGTCACTAGAATCCGTTTTTGTACTCTCAAGATTTAAGTAACTGTACAACTGATAATTTCCCTAATACCTAAACGAAGGTGTTTTTGTACTCTCAAGATTTAAGTAACTGTACAACCAATGGTTACGAGTTTCAGTTGTTCCGTCTGTTTTTGTACTCTCAAGATTTAAGTAACTGTACAACAATCACCTTCTCCGTGTTTGGTCTTTTTTGGTTTTTGTACTCTCAAGATTTAAGTAACTGTACAACGAGTTCTTCTCGACTACGATTGTCTCAAAAGTTTTTGTACTCTCAAGATTTAAGTAACTGTACAACTCGTGACAGGATTTCCGATGACGTAGCTTGGTTTTTGTACTCTCAAGATTTAAGTAACTGTACAACTGACATTAAGTTAGGCGACAGAGTTGGCGAGTTTTTGTACTCTCAAGATTTAAGTAACTGTACAACAGAAGAAAGCTAAGCGGGCTTGGTACTGGTCTCATAAAATGATTTTTAATCTTGGCAACTTTATTACTGGGAACAAACAATGTTGTAGATGGTTCTGGAAGACTTCGAAAGTGAAGATTAGAAGGGAAAGTAATCATGGAAAATGTAAACCAAATCTCCCAATGTCAGACTCTTTGGGCTAAAAATAAATATTTAGTGCTCAGTCATTCTAGTAAGATTTATCTGGAAATCCGCCAGTATCTGAAAAGAGACATGGTGGAAGCAGCACATGTCCAAGACTTGATTGATCAGGCGATAGCCCTGCCTGAAAATCGCGGTCAGGTCTGCAATGCCTTTCAGCATGTTTGGGGCTATTTTAAGAAAAAAGCCAGCCCAGCTGAAAAAGAAAACTTTATGCTGCTTTTAGAGCGATACCAAGCAGGTCAGGTGGAGCAGGAGTTTTTGGTAGAAGCTGTGAAAGCTTTGCTTCGAAAGTACCCCAATCCCTATCTGCAGCAGTCGACGTTGTTATTTGGATATAAGGCGTGAGACTCGGCTATCGAAGATGACTAGCTTAGAGCTTGTAGATGTTTAGAAGCAATACATTGTATTCTCCAGTCCAATAAGGCTGGAAAATTTTTTATTTTTAGATAAAAAAATGCTATATGATTGACAAATAAAACAGACAAGTGTAGAATATATATGTAAACTACAAATGTAGAAAAAGAAGGAGACGATATGATTATTTCGAAAAAAATCTTTACTGGAATCTTATCATTAACAGTCGCAGTTTTATTGACTGCTTGTTCAGGCAATGCTAATCAGGGAGGAAACACCAACTCATCACAAAATACCCAAAGCCAAACATCGCAGGCTGCGCAAGAACAGACTTCTTCCTCCAATGCAGGTCAGACCAGCAATATAGATGGACGCTACCAAGCAAGCGACCATGATGGTGACCAGCATGTCCTAGAAATCAACGGTAGGACTGGAACTTGGACTGAAACCGAGGTCGATGGCAGTAAGGAAATCAAACAGGTACAAGTAGATGCAGCGAACCAAAGACTGATTGTCGGTGATGATGTCAAAAGTTACCGACAAAATGGCAATCAGCTGATTGTGGACGAATTGGATGATGATCCAGATACTCTGACCTTTAACAAGCAATAAGCTGTTTTTTCAATCTGCTCTGGATATGAGAAGGAACAGGTCAGATAGCGGTCGAAACCTAGAGACAAGAAACAGGACAAGCTTCAGTATATGAACTGAAGCCTTTGTTTCTTTTTATTTTATGATTTTCTTTCACGGAATGTTTCTGACTTAGGGAATCGCTATACGACTTAGTGATTTTAGTGTGAATCTAGTTACCATTAGTCTCATATGTTTTTCTAGCTTGCTTCTTTATGATATAATGATTTTTAATATCTCAAAGGAGGACAGCTTTGTTTTTAGCTTTTAAAGAGATTGTCTACAGC
>ERZ773062.798-NODE-798-length-14840-cov-9.826310_pt1 | contig 14840 bp, 14 predicted proteins | sample MGYA00580626_ERZ773062 | MGnify/ENA primary metagenome ERZ773062 (study PRJEB29015, sample SAMEA2738003) | human oral metagenome | biome: human oral; feature: human-associated habitat; material: dental | place: China | collected 2058 ...
TGAAGAAGGAAGAAAGAATGCTAAAGATCCAAACGTAAAAGGGTATCACACAGTGAATGAACTGAAGAAAGCGTTGGAATCATGAAGTGCTAACGATATTAAATCAAAATTGAACAAACATGAGAAGCCGGGGCGAGTACCTCGGTTTTTTGTGTTTGAAATTTCTATTGATTCAGGATGAAGATAGGCATATAATGAAAAATGAAAACGTTTAAATAGAGGATGAATATGGGAAAAGTGAAAAAGGTCAAAGTAATGAAAGTAAATAAAAGACCGGAAATGTTATTTGAAAACGATTCAGAAATGCAGAAAAATTATTTTGTTAAAAATGCAGGACGAGTATTTGATCAAATTCATGATACTTTATGTGCGCTGCCTGCATTTCTTGAAGTAGTTGAAAGACTAGTTCCAGTTGAAGAATGGGTTGCCGTATTTACGGATGAGCAAAAAAAGGAGCTGGCAAAAGGAGCTCTCAAAATGATGGCCAAGAAAGATGGGGATATCATTGGTGTGCTAGTCAATCCAAAAACTCATGAAATTGTTGCGAATGTTCCACTTAAACAAGTAGAAAGAATTAAAGATATTAATCCCGCAATGAATGACTTTATGCTGCAAATGCAACTGGCTAATCTAGCGCAAGAAATGAAAGAAGTTCATAGAGTGGTAAGTCGTATTCAACAAGGTCTTGAATTTGACCGACTAGCTTCAGCGTATAGCAATGAGCGAAAATTAAAACATGCACGACAAATTCAAAATAAAGAACTTCAAACACAAGCGCTATTAATGATTGCTCATGCTGCAGAAGATTCTCGTAGCCGTTTGATGCTCGGAATGAAAGAGAATATTGACTTCATTATGCATCAGCCTGAAAATGAATTCATAAAATTATTTACAACAAATCCAACAGAAATTAATGATCGTATGAATGAAATTCGTTCAAGAGTTATTGCGATTAATCAAGATTCGATGACGGAAGCAACAGCATACTGGGCATTAGGAGAGAAACAGGCAGCACTTAACACGATTGAGAACTATAGAATGTTTTTAGAAGATTCTGAACTTACAAAAGAAGAAGTATTAAATCGATTAGATGTGGTTGATCCCAATCCAGAAAATTACTGGACGAAGCAATTCCCAATAATTCAGGATACCGTTCATAAACTCACTTGTGAGAGTGCACCGCTATTATTAGGAGGAAACTATGGAGAATAAACACGTATGTAAAAAATGCAATAGAGAGTTACCAAAAGGATTTAAGAAAGATATCTGCGAAAATTGTCAAAATAAGAGAGTAGATTTACTTCAGAAGGTAGGTAAAGGAGTTGTAGCAGCTACAACTTTAGTTCTTTCTGTAGCTCTTAAGAAGTTAATAAAAAAATGATAAAAAGTATATAGAATGTAAGGTTTTAATACTTAAAATTATATAAAAAGTGAGGATAAAAAAATCAAAATTAACTTATAAGTTAATTTTGATTTTAATAAGGGAGAATTAAGATGGGAGAATTTAAATTTCCAAAAGAAACCTTAGATAAAGTATCGGAGTATTCGTATAACGATCAAATTCGTATTTTAGCAGTGCTTAAGATTATTGAAAAACGTGGTTTTTCGGATGCAGTACTGGTCAAATGGGGGAGAAAAATCAACGGAAATCAATTTTTACAAATTCGATTAGAAGATAAGTATACGGAAAGGGGGACTAATGATGAGCTTCCTGAACAAACAGTTACATATGCTACAATCGAAATTCCCGAACTTTAATAATGATTTTATGAGAGAATACAATCTTCAAGATTTATCTGTTGAATTAATTCAAATGAGACTAAAGTACGGATTATCTCAAGAAGAATTTGCCGAAAAAATAGGATTAAAATCTGAGCAATATTGTCGCTATGAGAGTGGCAAACAAAATATGACAATCCTTACCTTGATAGAAATAGCTGAAATAAGTGGATATGAACTTGAAATTAAAATAAAAAAGAAAAGAAAATCTAAAAATTAAATACCAACCTATTACATACCAAAAATATATAATCTATAGGGAAATCCTATGCTTTTAATTAAGAATGATTGAACATAAACATTGGTTTGTAAACATTGTTGAAGTATTAAGAAAGGACTAACAAAATGTATATATCTAGAATGGTTTTACAAAATTTTAAATGTTTCGAAGGGGAAGTTGAGTTTTCTTTTAGCAAGGGACTAAATTATTTAGTAGGTAACAATAATACTGGTAAGACAACCATTTTTAAAGCAATAGAATTTCTTAGAGGCGGTAAAACAAAAGAAGGTTGGATAACTAAAGGTAGAGAAAATGAGGATCTTTTGGTTCAAATAGATATTGAAGGGGAAGATTTGAAATCTCTTTTAGATAGTAATGATAATTTTAAAAAATATCTTCCATATCTGATGGATGATTGTAGACTTAGATTGCAAAGAAGTTCAAAAGAAATAGTTTGGAAAGACTCGAGTAAAAAAGATAAAACAATTACTATTAAAAACGTATCACTATGGAACGAAGATAAACAGTCTTTTGAAAATCCAATGGGAATTGATAATAACATTTCTACTTTGTTTGATGCTCAATTTGTATATTCAGATTTGAATAATGAGGAATATCAAAGTTTTTCAAAATCTTCGACAATCATTGGGAAGTTACTTAATAGTATTACAAAAGATTTTCAAACTTCAGAAAAGTGGAATGAATTTAAGTCTGCCCATAAGGAAGCTTTTGGAGATGAAGGGCTTTTAGGAACGCTTAATGAATTACAGGAACAAGTAGAAGGGATTATGAAAGAGCAATATGGTGAAACAAAGGTAGAATTTAGTTTTGGGATTCCAACCATAGATAATTTCTTTAAAACTGGACGGATTTTGTTAGAAGATAACGGCATTAAGACAGATGTTTCAGAAAAAGGAACAGGGATGCAAAGAGCATTAGCGTTGAGTTTGATTCAATTATATGCCCAAACATTAAATACAGGAGACAGCGAATTCAAATCAATATTGTTTTTTATTGACGAACCGGAGACTTTCTTACATCCAGTCGCCCAGAATAAATTACTACAGTCATTAAATAAAATATCTGAAAACAATCAAATCTTTATTACGACACACTCCCCATATCTTTTGAAAAGATATAAAAATGCGAATAGGCTGATAGTATTCTCAAGAGATCCAGAAGAACTTAGAGTTAGAGAAGGTACTTCATTAAGTATGTTCCCTCACAGTCCGACATGGGGAGAAATCAATTACAAGGCATTTGGCATTGGCAGTGTTGAATTCCATATTGAACTATTTGGGTTATTGCATAAGAAAGCAAACGATGAAAATAAAACATATAATAATGGTCAAAATACCGTTTCTACAAGTATTAAGACTTTTGATGAGTGGTTGATTGAACAGAATCCGAATTTTTCTACAGATGATAATCACCAGAATTGTTTTAGACAATATACAGACAAATCTATGATATCGTATATAAGAAATTACATCGACCACCCTGGGGAAGATGATAATTTGCCGCCAGGAAAGAATAGGGTTGCACCTACAGATAATGAAATTACTAAATCTATACAGATTATGCTAGACATACTAAAAACAAATTTTGGTATTGAATAAAAGAAAGGAAGTTTAAAAAGAAAATATAAGATATTTAATAGGGAATTAAGTGATGTAATGTCACTTAATTTTTTTTTATTATTAAAATGTAAGTCCAACATTATTCTTGTCGAATTTAAGGTGGGAAGAAGTTTCTAATAGAAGCCTTAGTCTAGTTTTAATTTATTTAAGAAAATGAAGTTCAGAAGAATTCCAAATCCTAAAAAGTTTAGATTTTTGAAATCGGAATATTTCCAAATACTATTTTCATACTAACAAAACTTAGGAAATAAGATTAAAAAAGTAGAAAACAACAATTGGAATCAGGAAAAATTCAACTTTGTTTAATATCTTCCCCGTAGTTCAATATAGAGATTAGCTAGTTTCTAATTCTATTTTAGGAGAAGAACTATGAAAACATGGACAGAAACTGAAGAAACAACAACACAACTTTTCGAGCAATTCGAAGGGGTTATTTATCATGTAATGAAAAAACTCAATATTCAAAAGAATAATGCTGAGTATGACGATTTCCTACAAGAAGGACGAATGTTGTTACTAGAAGCTTATCAAGAGAGTAAACTAAATCCACTTGAGTCTTTGGAAGCAGCGAAACAGTTTAACAGCTATCTTCAAAGGAAATTATATTGGAAATTTCTCAACCGAATTACCAAGAAGAACATCGAAACGGTAGAGTTTAATCAGGATTGGATGCAAGAATCGGAAAATGACCCTTACTGGGTTGAGGTAGAATTCGACTATAGGGAATTTTTCCAAAGACTAACGAAACTCCAAATGAAAACATTGCAATATTTGATGCAAAGTGATGAACCCGTCTCGAAATATGCTAGAAGAATAGGACGAACTCGTTCGGCAGTACAGCAGGATATTCTATCAATTCGAAAGAAAATGAAAAAATTTTTAGACAAGCATAGCAAAATAGAATCCTAATTGGTTTATATAGATGTAGAAGTCATGACACTACAAAACAAAAATAAACCAAACAAGGAGGACATAAAAATGTCAGAAGTATTTAACAAAGCAACATTGGAACTATTCTACCAAGATGCGGAAAAAGGAAAAGTGAAGAAATTCAAGAGTATTCAAAACTTGAAGCAAGGGGCTACGCATGATGCGGTAATGACAGTCTCAGACGCAGTCGATACTCTTGCCAAAGAAGCAATGACATACTGCGATACAATCGTTCGTACACGACACGATAGAAACTAATAAATAAAGGAGGAAAATATCATGGCAAATGAAACAACTACAGTTAAAGAATTATATTTAGGATTTACAGGAAGTGATGGCAAAACTAAACGCCTTGTTATTGCTCATCCGGAAGATAATCTAGATGAAGCAACAACACGTGCAGCAATGAAAAAAATTGCAGATGCCAACCTTTTCGAAAAACAAGGAGTTCAATTGTATACGAATGGGGAAAGTGCTAACTATATGACTCGTATTAAAAATGTGATTTTTAACGACAAAAAGAAAAAATAAATTAAGGTTAGGAAGGCAGCTAGAAAGTTTTAAGAACTAACTTCTAGCGAGGATGGGGAATCATCTACTAGAGATGGTTCTCCTAACCTTCTCTAAATGATGTAAGGGAGGGGAGTTTATGAAAACATCATTCTATTATTTACAATCCGGATTTTTTGCCCTTGGAGCCCTGTTAGGAGGTTTTCTCGGAGGGAAAGATGGCCTTCTCTATGCTTTGTTAGTTCTTATCATTCTGGATTACATAACGGGAGTACTAAATGCTATTGATCAACGACAACTTTCAAGCGCAGTAGGGTATAAGGGGATTGCTCGTAAGGTGCTGATTTTTGTTCTTGTTGGAACGGCGAATGTAGTCGATGTGTATATTCTAGGGAAAGCAGGAGTGTTAAGAGCAACGGTAATTTTCTTCTATATCTCAAATGAGGGGATATCCATACTAGAAAATGCATCGTATCTAGGTCTACCAGTACCGCAAAAGTTCCAAAGAGTATTGAAGCAATTACATCAGAAGGAGGAGAATTAAGGTGATTAGAATTTTGAGAGATTTTGTGATGAAGGACAGTGGCTTTCTAGAAAGTTTTGATTTTGTGGTGATCCATAATGATGCGGGAAGAATGAAACCACATCGGTATATTCCTTTTCTAAGAAATCGTGATAAAGCTTTAGGAATTGCCCATTTCTATTGTAATCGAGATACGATAGTTCAAGTTGTTCCAATTGAAAATATTGGTTACCATACTGGAGATTGGTGGAGTAACTGCCGTTCTGTTGGATACGAGGTGTGTGAGAGCCTATCCGCAAGTGATGAGGAATTCCTACAGAATGAGGATATGACACTATTAAAAGCAGCAGCAGACTTGGTAGAAGCAGGGATGCCAATTTCACGAGAAACGGTTCGACTTCATCATGAATTTGTGCCAACAAGTTGTCCTCACCGAAGCATGGAGTTGCATGGAGGTACCACAGAGAGTGTGCGAGCATACTTTATTGAAAGAATGCAATATTTTGCTTCACTCGGAAATAATCTTGTTGAAATTTTACATAAATATTTTCCAGAGGAAGAATTCCGAATGAAAACATGGGAACGTTATAAAGTTTTCAATGATGATAATGAAGTTGTTCGACAAGTTATTAGAGGAGAATGGGGAGTTGGTCAAGAACGCATACAACAACTCACAGATGCCGGGTATGATGCAGAAAGAATTCAAGAGAAAGTAAATCTTGCATTACAAGGATCTCAAATCAATGATATAAAAACGACGGATACCCTTGCTTATGAAGTGATTCAGGGCGATTGGGGTAATGGTGAAGAAAGAAAGGATCGACTTGAAGCTGCGGGGTATGATTATGATGCAGTGCAGCAAAGAGTCAATGAATTATTGGGATAAATTAGAGCCTACTGATGAAAATGTCAGTAGGCTTGTTTATTTTCGTTGTAAGTCGGAATTACTACCGTATATAAGAATGGGGGAATATAGGAGAAAGGAAATATTCCTAATTTAGTTAAAAATAGAATGTTTTTATATAGGATACCTCTTTTTTGGAAAATGCTTTCATGGTATACTAAAAAAGTATATTTCATAAGAAAAAGAATCTTAAGATAGATTGAATTTAAATGGAGGTGCTTTCTATAGAAGTTTCTAAACTATTAATCCCAATAACGAATTTTACATCTCCTGTTTGGAGAGGTAACATTGATAGTACTCTTATAGAAAATTTAGAGTGTTATAGGCAAGAAAGAAATATTCATAAAATTTGGTTTCAGATAAATTCAAACAATCTTAAGTATGAATCATTTTTTTATTATTTAAATGGCAAAAATAAATCTATAAATTTAAAGACGCTAGATGCCTTTTCAAAACTTTAACACTACAGCAGTACCAACTAATAGAAAGAAGGTCAGATAATGAAAAAGAAAATTGATACACAGCATACTAGAGAGAAAGTTATTCAAGCACTCGTTGACACGAAAAATATAGTTCCTAGATTAATAAAAGAAGTATATACTTTTAAGGGTAGAAAATCTCCAGAAGTTCTAAAAAAAGTCATAATGGCATTGACAAATGAAGATGCATATATATTAGATCCGTTTTTAGGTAGCGCTATGACTTTGATAGCATCACAAGATGCTGAGCGCAAATTTTTAGGGATTGAATTAGATAACTATACTTATTCAGTGAACAAAACTTTATTTGAAAAAGTTGATATTAAAAAGCTAGAAGTCTATTTCAAAAAAATTGAAGAATCTGTAAAAAATAAAGTTTTATACCTATATGAGACAGAGTGTGATGGAGAAAAAAATTATATTAAAAAAGTTCTTTTTGATCCAAAAAATGGGAAAGAGGGTTATTTTAATCCAGATGAAAATCGTGAAATTAAAGATGGCCGCAATATTATTTTGATGAATAAAACTTGTAATGGGAATACCTCAAAAAAATTTGATGAAGCTGATTGGAAAAAAATTCAAGAAGTTGATTTCATGGATGTAAGCTTATTTCCCAATGATAGCTATTATGAAAATAGTCGTATCAATATTACAAAATCGACTGGTGCAGATAAATATGGAGAAATTTTCTCTCATAGAAATAAAGTAGCGTTATTAATGATTCAGGAAGAAATTTCAAAATTACCAACCTCAAAAGAAAAAGAATTCTTACAGCACGTCTTAGTGGCTTCGCTCAGTCTTGCTCGTATTGCTATGTATGGAAGTTCTACTGATATTTTATATCATGTTATTCGTGAAAAAGCACAGGATATGAATGTTTGGTTTTTATTTGAGTCTCGCTATGGCAAATTTGTTAAATTCCAAGCGGAATATCAAAAAAATTTGACAGATTGTTTTTCTAATGATAATAATTTCAAAGTCGTTAACGCGGATTACTATAACTATCTGAAAAATAAAAAAGACCTAATTTTTGATGCAATTGTTACTGATTTTCCTTACACAGATCAGGTGCCATATTTGGAAAGGAATCAGATGTTTAGAATTTGGATGAATCATTTTTCAGATGACAAAGAATTTTTTGATCTAACTAATGAAATGTTGGATAGTGAAATGGTAGTAACAAATGCCGTTAAAAGAAAGGAAAAAAATTTAGAGCATTACTATAATGACATAGATAAGATGTTTAAAACCTTTTCTGAGCATTTGAAAGTTGGAGCGCCAGTGGTGATTTTCACTAAATTAGGTAAAAAGAAATATTTTAATGTTTTTGCCCGTATTGTTGATTATGCAAGAAAAAACGGTTTTGAATATACATTCAGGATTGGGTTAGAAAAGAGCGATCCTACTTTGCGCAAACAATCTGCATATAAAAATACTCTTATTAATGAGGTAATCATTGGGTTTGAGAAGCTCCCTGAAGATGTAAGATATTTATATATTGATTCTGAAAATTATGAGACCAAATTAGTTGATGATGTATATAAAGCTTTAAAGAAGGATAAGGGGACATCTTATACATTGACTGTTGCTGTCTCAAATGCAAAAAAAGAACTCATAAGAAAGGGAGTCGATTTTGATGAAAGGCTGCAAAATCTTATCATTAATGTAATAAAGAATAATTTTTATGTTGATGGTCAGGATATACAATTAGACAAGACTCGGCTTTATTTAGATCAAGAAGATGAAGATACGTTATTTAAAAAACTCTACGATTTAGTTCCATTCTTTGTTGATAAATTGTTGAAAAAAAATGATAAATTTGTTCTTGAAGATTTGTATGTGGAATTGCTTGATGAATTATCTGATGGTAATAATAGAACATTGTATGATTTATTGAATGATGATGATAATATCAAAGAAATAAATAGACTAGTTAACGATAAGACCGATAAAAGCCCAGATGGTAAATATTATGTAAGAAAACAACTGCCAAAGGATTTTAATGCAGATGCAATTGATGTGGCAACGATGGATGCGTATGAATTTGAAAATTTATGTAAGTTATTGTTAGAGTCTGAAAACTATGCGGATGTTCATCGTAAAGGCGGAAGTGGTGACATGGGTGTAGATATAGTTGCAAAATGGTTTGACGGAAATACAAGTGAAATATGGCTTGTACAGTGTAAGAGATGGGTAAATAAGGTTGATGCAACTCCAATTCAACGTCTAGTTTCAGAGCGAGAACGTCTAGGTGCAAATAAAATCGCATGCTATACAACATCTGATTACACTAAAGATGCTCAGAAAGTTGCAAAAATTCAGAATGTGGAACTCATAAATGGTGAAGAACTATTGATTAAATTAAATAAATTTTTCCCGGGGAAATATTATAATTCTAATTTATAATTTAAATGAAATGGCACCTTCTATACTTGAAGGTGCCATTTTGATGAATCTTTTTTCCAAATGAAATACTCTTCGAAAATGTCGACTAACGATTTGTATTGCTTTGATAATTGTTCTAACCAACTGTTTTCAATAAGCATTTCCATAATCCCTAAGTCATAAAGCTCAGGAGTACTTAAATCACCGTGTTTTTCAAGAAGTTTTTTTGCTAATAAAACAACTGAGTCTTTAATATCTTCAATACTGGAGCTGGTTTTGGAATTTGGTAGTGGTCTTCGAGTATTCTCGAAGAAAAGCACAGCGTCACCTCCTAGTGATTTTTTAGGACTAAGTATGTTCTTAACAGTTTTGGATTTTTTAATATGTTCTTGAGAAATGAATTTAAACCCATTGGCTTCGAGAATTTGTAAAAGTTTTACCCAAACATCCAGGTTGCTGTCATGGAAGTATAAACACATGATATGATTTTCTTTTAATTTTCTTTTGCATACTTCAAATACCTTGAATAAAAGGTTGAAATATTCGTCTTTATCCTTTTTTCTTTTAGGTGATGAAGAGACAACTATCTCATCCTCTAAATTAAACTCTGTTCCAATAAAAGGTGTAAAAAGTTGCATGTACTCAGAATATAATACTTGGTCCAAATATGGTGGATCAGTGATAATTAAAGAAACCGAATCATCAGGGATTTCGTCATTTGTAATATGCTGACTCCCTTTAGTTAATACTAACGCGTCATTTGTTTTAAGTTCAGAATAGTTCGAAACTAAATTAGAATTTGAATAATTTTGTTTAATGTAATTCTGTGCCTTAATCAAGTTATCCATACGTCGTTTTAATAAGTCTATGATATTTTTTTCTACACAATTACTTCTAGGAATCCATAATGGCCATTGTGAGTTAGAATGTGAATCAGTAATTTTTGCCAAGTGTAATATAGACATTAATAAGTACTTTAAAACACTCTTGTCTGAAGAATTGTCAATGGTTTGAATATATTCCACAATTTTATTTAGAATCAAAAAATTTCTAGGAGTGAAAATATCGCTTATTTTATCAGAAACACCGACAGCAATTTTGCTGTTTTGAATTAAATCCATGTCCACAATGTATTCACTATCAGAAGAAGTACAAAATTTAGAATAGTCTTTTTTACTAGGCTCTTTAACTTTTTTACCACATTGTGGGCAATTATATGAAATGGTTTTAATAGTGAAGGTATTGCCAGTTCTTTCTGGCTTGTCAAAAACTACTTTTGAGATTATTCCAGTTTTGCCACAGGTATCACATTGAGTTTCGTAATAGTATGATAATTCTAATAGTTTGCTGTGTAAATTTGAGAATAATTGTTTTAAATCTGTACGACGTATTTCCGTTAAAATATTTTTGGCAATAAACTTCGACATTTCATTTACATCACAGCCTATCGCAATACGATTCATGTTATTTTTTACAGTTTCAAAGATGGTTACACCAGATCCCATAAACGGATCAAAGATTATATCATTTTCCGAAGAAAGATGTTTAATTAACGAAGCCACTACATTATATGATTTTTGCGACCAATATAAGTGAGTGTTGTACACCGGATTCTTGGAAGTTGGCTTAAGGCTCTTAATTTCTTTTTTGAGTGCATATAAATCGTAATGGGAATTATGCAACTCTTTCCCACAAAGTATTAAATATTCAAAAACCTCTTTAGTGGCACTGTTTCTATGGTTTGCGTGTTTGTAATCTTTAAGTTCAATTTGAACTTTTTTGCTACCAAAAATTTTTTTTGCGAGTTCGACTAATTCTTCAATGGAAACCGTATATCTATCAGTTTTTTGTTTTACACCATCTTTTGGATAAGCATAGCTTAAAGCAAGAATTATATCATTATCATGACAGTATTCAAATAGTTCATTTAAACGTATTCTTGCAGTACTCTTTTTACTTAAGTCGGATTGGTTACGTCCCTCAACATAAAGTCCTTTTGTGAATTTGCCTCTTGAAATTGTTGGTTCAGGATAATTGTAATTAGCCGCCACATTTAATAAATGGTAGAACCTAGAATACTGCATATCGGTATAAGGTGGATCGGCATAAATCAACTTAAAATTTTGCTGTTGAAACTCAGGATTTTTTAAGAGATCAGAAATATCACAATTAAATACTTTTTGTTTTTCAGTTGTTCTTATTTTGGGGCTTTTTTCAATAAATTCATCTAGCTTGCTTTCGAAGTAATTAATAATACTTTTTTTTCTTTGTTTCAGATGACGGAGACTATTTTTTTCTATACTCAAAGGTTGTGCCATATGGCCATCCTTTGAGAAAACAGTTTCGTTCATGGAATAAAATAAACAGCTAAATAAAACATTTTGCGTCTCAGCTGTATCGACTTCATGAATTGTTTTGATAATTGCATCAATTTGAATAGCTTGCTCAATTCCAAAATAACTTCCGGAGTAGTAGTACAAAAATAAGTTATAAGCATTTTCTTTAGCAAGTTGCTTACAATTTATGGATTTATTTAATCCGTTCCAAATAGTTGGGAATGAATTATACAAAGAAATCAAATCCGTTGTTGACGAAGATTCAAGATAATTTCTTTCTTTAGCGACAACATCTTCATGATAAGAAAGTAGTTCTCGTATATTTGGTTTGTATCCTTTAAAAAAAGATTCTTTAATTTTGAGTAAGGAATTTGTTGGAGGGGTATTTAATAGTGAAGAAGATATGATAGAAGAGTATAATTCTGCATCATTTGCGGATACAGAATATTGATCTTTAAGATATGCCCCAACACTCCCGGTTCCGGCGAATATATCGCAAATTTTATCTTTAGGAGAAATGTACTTACTAATGTTTTCGCTAATAAATGGCATTAATGCAGTTTTGTTTCCCTGATAATTTAGTATTTTTATTTGTTCCATAACGATCCTCCTCCGTAATTAAATTATAGCATTTTCTATATCACAACTCAACTTCAAATAGATTTTATTTAAAAAAATACTCGCATCGTAATTTATAGATGAGGTTATTTTAATATAAAGCAAGTATCTACAGAAACCACTAGAAGACGGTATAATAGTTAAAAGAGGATTAGCTAGTTTTGTAAAAGACTTTAATTATACGGGAATTTTAACCGTTTTACGTTGATGATGTATATGAAATCTAATTGCATTAGTGAAAAATCCGATTATAGTTACTAAATAAATTACAAAAGGGTGATAAGATATGATACAAAATCGCTCATTTAAGAATTATACAAAACAAAAATTTCATAATGAAATTTGAGCGGTTGATGAAACATTTTTCAAGATAAACACTTCCAATATTAAGAGATTTCCATCTTCGTTACATAGGATTGGTAATATTGAAATTACTGAAGTCTAAATTGAAGATGTCTGGATTAAAGGTCAAGAAGATATGAGAATCAATTTTGACTTACTATATCCGTCGTTTTTAATATCTCAGAGGGTGATTATCACTATGATGAGGAGAGGGAGATTCCTCTCTTTTTTGTGAAGTGATATTTTAGATAAATTTTAAAAGTTAAATAAAGCAATGCAGTAGTATAATGAATTTCATATTTTTATGTTCCACCTATGCTATAATAAGCATGAATAGAGAAGGCTTTCATGATTGGAGGAGAAGAGGATGATAGGCAGACGATTACTAGCTTCAGCGCTGTGTGTGTTGGCGCTGGCAGCATGCAACAAAAAGCCTGAGGAAGCAGTGACGACGACCGAGGCCCCAACGACTGCTCAAGCAACAACGGTGACGCAGACGTCGGTGCAAGCAGTACAGGAGTCGTATTTTGAACAGTTGCATTTAGCGTATAATCTAGTGGCCAAGGATGCCGATGCCCAGTCTGGCTTGCAAGCAGCTCACGAGGAGAGCCAGAAGCTCATCACCGCGCACCCAAGCGACAATGCCCTAATCGAGAAGCACTATAAGGACTTGGAACGTCTCGTTCAGCACAATTCAACGGGATTTGCCGAATTTATGCAGGAATGGAACCAAAGAAGAGACCAGCACTACGAACCGCTGCAAGAAGCGCTGGATTTAACAGCGGCGAAGGTGAACGGCGAGGCGACCTCTTGGAATATGATTGGGAAGGTGACGGCGAATGACTATCAGATTCTCATCGTGGATGCTTATATCGACAATACCAACCAACAGGCGTATCTCTTTGGCTACAAGGGGGATGAACCGATTTTCTTACACGCCCGTTCTGTCTCGCGAGATACGCTAAAGGATGCGGACTTTGAAGAAGTGGAGAATGCGGATCTCCGGGCAGGATTCCTCAACAATGTTACTTGGAAACCAAAATCGCCCCAAAGTAACCCATCGATTGCGGATGTGATGGCCATTTACGCACGTAAGAAGGGCGAAGTCTATGAGCGCACGAGTCCCGCGACGCAGCGGTTGTTCTATGATTTAGCCGTTCCAGACCAGCTCTTCCAATATGCGACGGTTGCTGGAATGAAGGCGAAGTTTACATGGGGAGATCTCACATTTAAACAAGGCGACGTCCCTTATGAAATCGTCGAGTGCTATGTGTCCGAATCCGGAACGACGGTGATTGTGTTTGCCAAAGTCGGCAATGGCAAAGTGATTTTAATCGGGCAAACAGCGCCAGAGACGGTGAAGAACGCGGATGGAACGATCAAGTCGAGCACCGTGAACCTCCAGCCGTACAATAGCGAAACATTATCAGGCGCAACGTGGTAAGACAGGAGAAGTAGAATGACAGAAGTACAACAACTTGAACAATTAATGAATGAGATGCTGCCGGGATTGCAGCTCTTTGCTAGAGATATCAACCTCACGCCGGAAGAAGAGGCGAAGTTCAAGGTGGGGCAGATTATCCGTAACGCAGCCTTTACCGATGCGACGAGTCGCGTTGGGGGCATGGTGACGACGCACCGTTTCAGCATCCTCTCCAACCATCTCTTTGACCTGTCGAAGGCGGAGCACGGCACCAACTGGGGGCTACATGTGGCTAACCGCGACAGTCACTTTAAGGTGCTGGACATTTACGAGCATGAAGGCAAGACGCAGATTCTGCTCTTGCATTTGCCGGACGATTATCGTTGGAAATGGATGGAGCATGTGACGCTAGATCTGCCGGTGGACATCGTGGCCGATAGCAGGGAGCGATTCGCCTCCAAGGCCCACGCCGAACCGATTCCAGAGGTGACAAGTCCCGAGTGGCTTGACCGATGCGGTTTTGCGCCAGGTCTGGACATCAAAGGCGAACTCTTCCCAAATGAAATCCCAATTGCGTCTCAGATGCAAAAAGTAAAAGATGCCTATTTCCGTAGCTTCTACCATCAACTCGTCTACGTTCGCTGTGCATCGCTGATTGAAGACGTGATGCCAGAAGTAGCCAAGGCTGGAGACACAGGGCTTGTCCTCTACGGATATATCGACGAAGAGGCTGGCGTGTCGTTCCAACCGC
>ERZ773062.801-NODE-801-length-14820-cov-8.076532_pt1 | contig 14820 bp, 25 predicted proteins | sample MGYA00580626_ERZ773062 | MGnify/ENA primary metagenome ERZ773062 (study PRJEB29015, sample SAMEA2738003) | human oral metagenome | biome: human oral; feature: human-associated habitat; material: dental | place: China | collected 2058 ...
AGATTGAAATAGACTTAGAAGCACAAAAGAGATTAATTGTTTTAGATGGAAAAGACCCAGAAGAAATGACAGAAATGGATATATTAAAATATCCTAGTGGTGATGATGTATTTTTAACTGGTGATGTTAGATTTGCAGATACAATGTCAAATCTTTCTTTGGTCATAAAGATGTGATAGGAGGTAAAAATGGCAGATACAACAATAAGAGGTTATCATACCATTGCTGGGGCACATGGGACTCTTTGGATAGATAATGAAAAAATTGCTGAGTTTACAAAAGTAAATGCTAAAGTAACAGCTGATAGAAAAGATGTACAATTAGGCTTATCTGTGGATAGTAAGATTGTAGCTTTAAAAGGTGAGGGTAGTGTTACTCTTGAAAAAGTATATTCAAGAGGTAAAAAGATACTTGAAAAATTGGTAAAAGGGAGAGATGTTAGAGTTAGAATAGTTACTAATCTAGCTGACCCCGATACACCTGGAAAACAAGAAGAAAGAATTTCTTTAGACAATGTTTGGTTTAATTCAATAGATTTAATCAACATTACAAAAGGAGAAGTTGTTGAGGAAGAATATCCATTTGGATTTACTCCAGAAGATTTAGCTTATGAAAATGATATAAAATAGGAGGCTTAGATGTTAGCAAATGTTGAAGATTTACTAAAAAAAGGAAAAGAAAGAGAAAAAAAGAAAAAATTTAGAGTTTTAGTAAAAGAATTAGATAAAGAAATTGAGTGTGAAGCAATAAGTCGTAAGGAATATTTAGAAATAATTTTAAATAACAATCAAGACACTGATGTTGAAATTATTTATAATTCGTGTTCTATTTTTAGAGATGACAAGTTAATCAATGAGTTAAAATGTAGTATGAACCCAACAGAAGTAGTAGAGAAAATTTTATCATTTTCAACTATTTATTCATTGGCAAAAACTATTTTAGAACAGTCAGATATATCTCAAAATGGATCTGTAAGTAAATTTATTTCAGTTATGGATGAAGATATAAAAAACTAATAAAAACGGACTGGATAGCTTTTACACTCTCTAGATATGTATTGAGAGGCTATCCTCTCCGTGAACTTCAAATTTTATCTAAAAGTGAACTGTATTTCTTATATAGAATTTTAGTTGAAGAAATGGGTTGACTTAATAGCATTATAAAAGTATAATGAAAAAAAAACTAAAAGGTGGTGGGTTCTAAATGCTAGGTTTAATTATAATTATTTTTATAATAGTGTATGTAGGTAAATATTATAGATGGACCGAAAGATTAGGTTATTTTAAATCTATGGGAATTACTGCTTTAGTTTTATTTAGTATTGTTGGACTTGCTATAATTGCTGGAAATATCAATTAATAAAAATATCGCTTTATAAAGGGAGAGTATTATGAAAAAAATTTTATTAATAATATTTTTTTTACTAAGTATTATTAGTTTTGCAAAAATATATACAAAAGGAAATTATCCATATACAATAAAAGTTGAACAAATAGAGAAATTACAATATTTGGCTAAAACTGGGAATAAATTAGCTTATACAGATTACGCTAATACTTTAATTGCTTCAGGTGAATTAGGTAAATTACCAGCTGGGGAAGAAGTTCAAATAGCTGAATTAGGAAATTATATGGAATTTGTAAAAATTAGATTTGTAAAGAATCAAATAGAAGTTTGGACTATTAGAGATGCAATAGAAAATAGATAGCATTAAAATTAGAGAGAGTTTTTAACTCTCTTTTTCTTTTTAGGAGGACATATGAAAAATGAAACATTAAAAGGAGTGGGAGTTTTTATAACTGACCCACAAGGAAAGAATATAGGCTATATAATGGTAAATGAAAAACTTGAAGTTATTAGTAAATTAAAATATGGGTATAAAATAAAAGAGGAGTAGCTCCTCTTTTAATAATTATTAGGCTTCTATTACAGAAACACTTACTTTAACATTTCCACTGTCAATAACTAGATACCAGTGGTCATAATGTGGTACAGTTATTACAGCAGGAGATTGTTTACAATGCCCACCATAATAATGGTATTCTCTATTATTTTTATAATTAGAGAAATTAATACTATTTAACAAAATGACATTGCATTCAGTTCCTTCAATTACAGCTTTTATGATGTCATTTTGTTTTAAATATTTTAAATCAAAATATAAAAAGTCCATATAGTTTACCCCTCCTTTCTTAATTCAATATTTGAGCCCCCTCTCCTATATTGGATTATAACTTTAAAAGAGAAAAAAGTAAATTTTAAAAATTTCTCTTGACTTTTTGTCGTCAACAATTTATAATATTGTTGTCGTCAGAAAGGAGTGTGAGAAATGGATGACAAAAAAAAGATAGGAAGACCTAAATCTTTAAAGCCAAAATCAATAAAATTGACAGTTAGAGTTGATGAAGAAACTAATAAGATTTTAGAAGATTACTGCAATAGGAAAAATAAAACTATTGTAGAAGGCGTAAGAGATGGAATAAACTATTTGAAAGAAAAATAAAAGAGATAGATTACACAAGCCTGAGAAACTTACAATCTATCTCTCCACCAAAGTATTGGTATGTAAATATTATACACTACATACCTCTATTTTGGCAACTAAAAAATTAAAATGGAGGTATTTTTTTATGGAAAAGCAAAATAAGAATTTATTATTAACATTTATTGAATTGGCAACAGAAGAAGGCATTTTAAAGGATGATATTACAGAACATAAGAAGAAAAGGCAAAAAATAAAGAACTCGAAGATAAGATGAAAGAAAATAAACCTAAAGTATTATTTGCAGATTCAGTTGAAACTTCAAAAAATACAATCTTAATAGGAGAACTAGCAAAGATAATAAAACAAAATGGAGTTGACATAGGGCAGAAAAGATTGTTCACTTGGCTAAGAGATAATGGTTTCTTAATTAAAAGAGAGGGAACAGACTACAATATGCCAACACAAAAATCAATGGAGTTAGAATTATTTGAGATAAAGGAAACAGCAGTAACTCATTCTGATGGACATATTTCAATAAATAAAACTCCAAAGGTTACTGGTAAAGGGCAAGTATATTTTATTAATAAATTTTTAAAAGATATAGCATAACTAAACTAAGAGGAGTATAAAAGCTCCTCTTTTTTTATTGGAGGTGAGATATTGGAACATGTATTAAGTGCAACTCTTGAACTTAAAGATAAGTTTACCTCAAAAATAAAATCAGCTAGTAAAGAATTAGGAACTTTTACTAAAAATACAACACATGTAAAAGGAGCTGTAAAAGAAACTGCTGATTGTATAAGAAATAGTCTTGGAACTTTAAATAGTCTTGCGATTGGATTTGGGGCTTTCAAAGGGATTATGGCTGGGTTCGATTTTATAAAAGATGCTTATACAGGATATGCGAAATTAGATGCAGCTATTACAAGAAATAGAGGGATAATGAGAGCTTCGGTTGAGGATACGGAAAAATTAAAAGCTCAGGTATTAGAACTTGGAAAAACTATGCCTTTTACTGCTCAAGAAGTTGCTGAGGCTCAATACTATCAAGCTATGGCGGGTATGAAAACAAACGAAGTATTGGAATTAACTCCAAAACTTTTAAAAATGTCTATTGCTTCTGGTCAGGATTTAGCTAGTACATCAGATATATTAACTGATAATATTTCTGCATTTGGATTAAGTCTTCAAGATGCTGACAGACTTATGGATGTTATGGTGGCGACAGCTAATAATGCTAATACCAATATAGCTGGACTAGGTGAAGCGTATAAGTATGTGGCATCAACTTCAAAGAGTTTTGAAAGTATGGAAGAAGTGAATATATTATTAGGAACTCTAGCTAACAACGGTATAAAATCAGGACAAGCAGGAAGAAACTTAGCTGCGGTTTATACAAGACTTGCAAAATCTACACCTGATATAGATAAAGCATTAAAAGTTATGAATTTAAATTTATATGACAATCAAGGTAAATTCAAAGGACTAAGAAAAATTATAGAAGAGATGAGACCAGCACTTGATAGAATGACAGATAAACAAAGAAACTACATTTTAACCACTATTTTTGGCTCTGAACAGATGAAAATTATAACTTCACTTTTAGGAACATCTAAAGAGGGGTTTGATACTCTTGCTAACTCTATATATAATTCCAAAGGAGCATCAGAAGATTTCTATAATCTACAAAAAGATACACCTGAAAATAAAATAAAAGCATTAGCTAGTGCTTGGGAGAATTTAAAATTACACATAGGGGAAGCTGCCGCACCAGCTATAACAAGTCTTATTGAAAATTTAACCGGCAAAATAATTGAATTAACAGATAGTGATACATTTTCAAAAGAGAATGTCCAAGCTTTTTTTGACACTGTGATAAGTTACTTAAATACCACAATAGATTTGGTTTCTGATTTAGCCACATTATTAAAACCTGTTATATGGGGCTTAAAATTAGTAGGGAAAGTGAGAGAAATAGGTGGAAATATTGGTTCTTATTTAACAACAGGAAAATCAACAAATCAAAATAAGCTTGAAAGTGAAATAATAGCTATTGATAATAAGATTATGCAAATGAATCCACAAACTGTTGAAGAAGAAGAAAAAAGAAAAAAGTTATTTTTTGAGAATGAAAAAAGAAAAAAAGAATATTGGGATACATATATGAAACAAACTGATATTCGTGGAGAAGGAAGAGTTAATTATAGAAATGAGGATTTGATTTTTAAACCAGCATCTAATGACTCAGAAGAATTAGCTAGTATTTATGATGAAAGATATAAATATAGAAAACCTAAGAAAGGTAAAAACTTAGATGAAGAAATAGCACAATCAATAGAGAATAAAAGTATTGCTAATGGATATAGATATGTGATTAAGCCACCAGAAAGGCAGAAGTCCGACTTAGAAAAAGTCAGAGATGAAATAGGTCTTAAAACTCCAGTAGCAACTACATTCTCTCCTCAAGTAAATGTTAATATGGGTGGAGTTGTAATAAAAAATGAAGCAGATTTAGAAAAAACAGCAGAAATGTCTAAACAAAAAATAATTGCAGAGTTGAAAAACTATGTACAAATAACAAAATAAAGGAGATGATGTTATGAAACCAACTTTTATACTGGTTAAAGATAGCACTAATACTCCTTTTTTCTTTGTAGTACCACCATTGGATTTAAGGATAGAGAGTGAGCAGGATTTACAAATTATAAGAATAATTGATTTGGGAGAGAAAACATTAATTGGAAATAGAAAAGCTGAAAAGATTAGTTTTTCTACATTTTTTCCAAGTATGAAATCTCCTTTTTTTAGTTATATTCTTTCTACTACTCCTAGTAACTGTATGGAAACTTTAAAAAAATTAAAGAATGATAAGGAAAAATTAACTTTAATTATTCCAGAATTTAATATTTTCTTTAAATGCTATATCCAAACGTTATATTTTGCAGTAACTGAAAGAACCGGAGATATAGATGTGGAGATAACTCTTGTAGAGATAGAGAAAAACAAAACTTTAACAGATGTAGCAAGAGGACTATTAGAGAGGTAAATATATGGAAAAAGTAAAAATTTATGCAAATGAAAAAGAATATAAAAATATATTTACTAGGGTTATTTGGAGTGGAGCAATTCACGGAACTGCAAGGAAATTAGAAGTTGAGTATTTAGGAGATATTATAACTAATATCGGAGATGAAATCGTATTTTCTTATGATGATGAAAAAGTTTTTTACGGTAAAGTTTTCCAACATTCTAGGAAAGGTGAAACTGAAATAAAAAGTTTTTATGCATACGACAATTCTATTTATCTGAATAAAAATAACTTTGTTAAAAACTTTTTTCAGAAAAAACCATCTGAAATTTTAAAGGAAATTTGTGGGGAACTTAATTTAAAAGTAGGCAAAATTCCAAAAGATGAAGTTACTTGTACTTATCCAGCTATTGATAGAAGTGGATATGAAATTATATTGAATGCATACACTATTCAACATAGAAAAAACAAAAAGATTTATTCTATCGTAAGCGATGAACAAGCAATAGATATAGTTGAACAAGGTACTTATACAGATGTTCTTTTAACAAGTGCTGATAACATTTCCACATCTTCTTATGAAGAAAGCATAGAAAATATGATAAATCAAATTGTTATCTATAAAGTAGAAAAAGAAAAGCAGCAAATACTTAATAAAGTAGAAAATGTAGAAGATAAGAAGAAATTTGGATTATTCCAACAAGTTATGGAATACGAAAAAGATGTAGATAATATAGCAAATGCTAAGGATATGCTAAAAAGTGTAGAGAAAAGTGCAAGGATATATTGCTTAGGAAACACCTTAATCCAAGCTGGATATAACATTGGAATACAAGAACCTCACACAGGGCTAGTTGGTAGTTTCTTAGTTAAATCAGATACTCATATCTTTGAAGGAGAAAATTATTTCTGTAATATTGAACTAGCTTTTGAAAATGTTATGGATAAGGTACAATTTGAAAACAAAGAAAAAGCTAAGAAAAACAAAAAGAAAAAAGGTAAAAAAGCGAAGAAGAAAGACAAAATAGATGAGTTGTTTCCAGAAGGGTGGGATAAAAAGAAATGAGTGAATTAGGAATTTTAATTGGTGACATGATAGGTCAAGCCACAAAAGGAACATCTATAATAAAAGCTTCTGTGGAAACTCCACCACCAAACTTGACTATTAAATTTGATGGGCAAATTATACCTAGTGAGCAAATATATTGCAGTAATTACCTATTACCTCACTATCACAGAAATTACAAAATTGATGGAATTATAGATGAAATAAAAGTAGATATGTCCAAATATGAAAGTATAGGAGAAGGAGGAAATATAACCTCTACTGCACCGGCAGAGCTAAATAGACACACTCATAAAATACCAAGTATAAAAGGACAAGGGAAATTTGAAGGTAAAGGTACTTATAAATCTCATAAAGACATTTGGTTTGAAGATACTTTAAAAAAAGGTGATGAGGTATTAGTTCTTGTTATGGGTGTACATTACGTAGTAGTAACAAAGATAGTTAAAATGCCGAGTAAAGCAATAGAGGGGGTGTAATGTGGAAAAAGATTTTAATATTTTTCTTAAAAAAGCAGAAACAGAAGTTGAAGAAATGCCGACTTTTAAGGAATATGCTATTGACTTTAAAACAGGAGAGTATATAAAAGATGAAAATAAAAATATTAAAGTTTTAGAGAAAAATGAAGCTTTAAAAGTATGGATATTTAAAGCGTTAAAAACTGAAAGATTTAGATATACTGATGTTCATAGTGATAACTATGGAAGTGAGTTAGAAACTAATATTGGTACTATTTATCAAAAATCTGTAAAAGATGCATTAATGATAAATCAAATAAGAGATACATTATTGGTAAATCCATATATCTTAGAATGCTATAATTTTGACATTTCTAATGAAGATGAATATGTTCCACAGATAACCTTTAATGTTAAGACTGTGTATGGGGAGCTAGAAATGGAGGTGTAATGTGAAAGATAGAATAGAATTAAGAAATAATTTCCTGGATAATCTTAAAAACCCACTTTCAAAAATGGAAGGTACTTTCAATTTTGATATTGCTGCGACATTTGGAATTACTGCAGAAGAAGTTTACAAAGAGTTAGAATTTTGGGAAAAGCAAACTTTTATTGATACTGCAACAGAAGATGAATATGTTGACAAACATGCGTTAATGTTTGGGATTACAAGAAGATTAGGAACTAAAGCAAAAGGTACTGTAAAAGTAACTGGAAGAGCAAACTCTGTTATAGAAGAAAATACAATATTTTTAAACAGAGATGGGATAAAGTACAAATCTTTAAGAAAAGAATATTTAAGTCCAACTGGAATTGCAGAAATAGAAATAGAATGCTTATCAGAAGGAAAAATAGGTAATGCTGCAATAGGAGAAATTACAACTTTTGAAATTCAAAACAGTAACATTTATTCGGTTATAAATGAAAAAGAAATTATAAATGGATATGATAAAGAACCTAATTCTGTATTAGTTGCAAGAGCTAAGGAAAAAGCTACAAGACCTGCTCATAGTGGAAACATATATGATTATGAGCAATGGGCTAAGCAAGTTGATGGAGTTGGAAAAGTATTAGTAAAACCTCTTTGGAATGGAAATGGAACTGTAAAAGTTCTGATTGCTAACTATAATAATGATATTGCAGATTCATCTCTAATACAGAAAGTTAGGGAAAGAATACAAAAAGATGATGGAAGACCAGTTGGGGCTGATGTTACTGTTGACAGTTTTACTGCTAAAAATATAAATGTGAGTATACAAGTTATATTAAAAGCAGGTTTTTCCATATCTGATGTAAAAGAAAAAATTGAATCTCTTTTGAAAGCTGTAATAAAGACTGGAAGTGCTACATTTGAAAAAGCTAATAAATCTATATTATCTATTAATCGTTTAGAGAAAGCTATATTAGAAATAGATGGGGTAAATGACAACTTTGTAAAAGTAAATAATTCAAATTCCAATTTAGAAATAGCAGAAGATGAGATATTGATAGTTAGGACAGTGGTTATAAATGAGTGATAGATTAATTAAAAAAGTGTCTAAGACAGCTAGAAATACATTACAAGAAGATTTAATAAGAACACTAGATTTAATCTGTGAATATGCTAAAAATGATATACAAAAATACAAGGAGCTATTATTTATAGCTTTTTTTAATGAAAAACAAGTAGCAAATTATGAAAGATTTATGGAATTAGATTATAAGAATGGGTGGAGTTTACAGGATAGAAAAGACAGAATTATCTATACTTTACTATCAAAGAATATCTTTACACCTCATGTTTTAAAAGAACAAGCTAAGATATTCACAAATGGAGAAATAGAAGTAATTGAGGATTATGGAAATTATTCTTTTACAATAAAATTTACATCTGTAGTTGGAATACCTCAGAACTTAGATAATTTCAAAAATTTTATTTATATTAATAAACCAGCACATTTGAATTTTAGTATTGAGTTTAGATATAACACACATAACCAGGTAGCTTATTTATTGCATAATTCTTTAAAATTAAAAACTCACAAAGAAGTTTATGACACTAGATTATATAAAGATAATGAAGTTATTGGAAAGTATCATAAACACATAGAAATAAATAATTTCAAAAATGATGAATTAAAGAATAAAACTCATAAAGAAATTTATGATGAAAGGAGATAGAAAATGGCAGATTATACAAAACATTTAAGATTAATAAAACCATCTGGAAATGAATATTATGATATAGAAAACTTTAATCATAATGCAGAGTTGATAGACAAAGAAACAGAGGATTTAAGCAATAAAGTAGCAAAAATTCAAGAGGGAGCAACTAAAGAAAAGAAGGGGATTGTACAATTTGGAACAGAAGAAGGAAAAGCTTTAGAGGGTATGATGCTTGCTAGACTTGCAGGGTGTGTTGGATATGGTGGAGATATACAAGAACCAGGAGTAAAAGATGTGAATTACATTTACTATGATAGAAACACAAGAAAGATGTACAAATGTTTAAATCAGAATTCAGATGTGTCGGCTAATGTTGCTAATTTTATCCCTTTAGACAATAACTCGCTTTTGGATAGATTGGAAAATCTATTCAAAGTTGAAAATCACAATGATATTAGTGTACTAAAATTTTCAAATATTGCAATTGTGTATGGTAATTTTAAAAATATTAGATTTAACGAAAGTACGGATATTTCTATCCCTGTCACTTTTAAAAGTGCGAGTGTTTCTGCAATTCCGTGGCACACAGGTACTCCAGGGAATTTAAGTATTATGGCTTATTTGGCAACTAACAAAGTTACAATTAGAGTAAATAATGGTAATACTGGTTTACAAAATGTAAGTGGAACTTTTATAGTAGTTGGAATTGTTTAGATTATATTACTTATAAAAAGCTATCACTGTGGCATAGCTTGTAATGCCGTATTCTTTTCTTTTTTTAATAACACAAGTTTTAGGTAAAGTTATTTGTAAATCCCAATAATCATAGACATTATTTGAACCTGATTGCATATAATTATACAAAAACCCAGTAACATATACAGTATTGTTTGGAATACCTTTAACTGATATAAATTGCCCAACAGATGTTTCAAGAGGTAAAACAACATTCAAAAATTTAATTTTTAAACCTTTATTATCTTCATAAGTAATTAAATTTTCCAATCTATTCACATTTTAAAAATCTATCTGTGATGGAACAGATAACCTAAAATACTAAATTTTTTGAAAGGAGTAAAAAATGAAAACAATAAATTTTTATAAAAAAGATAAGTTAATTTTTTCTGTGTATGCAGAAAGTTTAGAAGATGTTTTAAAATCACCTCTATCATATTTTCAAGGATATACTCAAGATATGATAATTACAGATATTACATATCAATATCCATTTTACAAAGATGATGTATTAAGAGAAATGAGCAAAGAAGAAAAGGTTAGAAATAATATACCAGTACAACTAGATGATGGGGAGTTAATAAAAGATAAAAAATTAATAGTAGTGCCAAAACCTGCTGGGAATCAAAAATATATGTATTGGGATAAAGAAAAATCACTATGGGTGTTGGATAATCAAAAGGAGTATGATGATTATTGTACTTTAATTGACAATTTAAAAGCAGAGGCTTTAGCATATGGATTTGATTACAAAGTTGATGGAAAAGAACATCGCCAGAGATGCAGAGATAAAGACATTGCTTTCATGGTAGCTAATGTAATGGCATTAGATGTTGCTGCAAAGCTAGGAAAAACTAAAAAAACAACTTGGTATTTTGAGGACAATTATGGGATGCCTGCTGGTTTGACAGAGTTAGGAATATTAATGTTATTCGGAACTACATTTGTACAAAGTGTATACGATACTGAGCATCATTTTAAGACAAAAGTAAACCCAAAGGAATTAACAAAAGCAGAATTTGAGAGCAAGAGAAAAGAAATACATAATGCACTAGCCAAAGGCTAATTTTAAGAGTTTCTATTATTAAAGGTAGTTTTATATAGCTATCTTTAATAAAACTCTTTAATCGGCTTATTATGAGGTCATTTTAATAATTTTTATATAAAGGAGTTGATAAGTATGTACACTTTATCACAAACCAGCTTGGATAAATTAAAAGGAGTACATCCAAACCTGGTAAATTTTTTAAAAGAGTTAATTTTAATAAGTCCTTGGGACTTTAGAGTAACTGCTGGGGTTAGAACAGCTGAGGAACAGAATAAATTGTATCAGCAAGGTAGAACATTACCTGGAATAAAAGTAACAAAAGTAGATGGCTATAAACAAAAATCTAATCATCAGATCAAGTTTGATGGTTTTGGATATGCCGTAGATATTGGAGTTCTTATAAAAGAAAAAGTTAAGGTAAAAGTTAAGGAAAATGGAAAAGAAATAGAAAAAGAAGTTGAAAAAATAGTTTACAAAGGAAGTTGGAAAGATTTTCACTACTATCAAGATATTTATAATGTTGCAAAAGAGAAAGGACTTTTAGAAAAATATGGAATTGAATGGGGTGGAAATTGTTGGAAAACATTTAAGGATGCTCCACACTGGCAAATAAAAGGAGCAGATAAGGTAGCTTTTAAATAAACAGTCTGGCCAGACAGTTATTATAAAAATTTTAGGAGGTATGAAATGAAAGCATTTGTAGAAAGAATGATTACAGAAAAAGATGAATTACAAGACAAAGTAACAAAGTTAGAAAATTTTGTAAATGGAGAAAAATTTAAGGAATTAAAAGAGTTAGAACAAGTATATTTAAAAGAGCAATTAAGTTTTATGAGAGGCTATTTAAGTGTATTAAGACAAAGAATTAATTTTTATAACAAATAACAGGAGGTTTAAATTATGAAAGATTTAGTAGTTGGATTGATTTTAAAATTATGGGCATTTTTAACGGGGTTTACTTTGGAACAATGGGGATGGATGGCATTAGCCACTGTAATAGTTGCTTATATGGTGTATAACAGAAAAAAGTATATACAAATATTTGATAATGCAGTGGTATATGCAGAAACATCTTTTAATTATGGAGATAATCTTAAAAAGCTAGATGGAGCTGTAACATTTATAATAGAAAGAACAAATAGCCTACCATTTATAGCAAGAGTTATAATTAGAAAATTTTTAAGTAGAAAAAGAATGGTAGATATTATAGAAACAACACTACAAAAGTTTTCTAATGTGTTTGGTACTGGTAGAAAAATAGATATAAAAGGAAATGAGGAAGATGGAGAAAAATAAATTAATCCTGGATCCAATTTCAAATGGGAAGGCAATTTTGTTAGAAGAGTATGTTTATGATATAAATGGGTACTTGATAAGAGTACCCAAATCTTTTATAACAGATGGAGCCTCTGTACCTAAATCTTTACAATGGCTGTATAACCCATTCGGAAAATACATCAAGGCAGCAGTTATCCATGATTATTTATATTCTGCATATAATAATACAGGTATTAATCGTACTCTTGCTGATAAAATATTTTATTTCATTATGAAAGAGACTGGGATAGATAATAGGACCAGAAGAAGATTTTATAATGCTGTTAAATATTTTGGAGAAACATCTTGGAAACCTAAGTTGAAGAATGAGGGATACAAAGATAGAGCTGTTATAGATAGGACCAAAGAAGCCAGAGAGTATTATAACTATTGGTATGATAAATTAAAATTATAGGGGTTGGTAAAGTGGTATTTTTGGTAAAATTAGGAGCATATTTTATAGCTTTTTTGATATGGCTAATTGGAGGCTGGGATACTCTTGCAAAAGTATTATTTGGGTTAATGTTTCTGGACTATTTAACAGGATTAATTGTTGGATACAAAATGCAAAACCTTAATTCTAAGAGAGCTTTTAAAGGATTAAGAAAAAAACTTTTAATTCTGGTTATTTTATGTGGAGCAAGTTTAATGCATAAATTAGTTCCAGACCTAGCATTTAGAACTCTTGTAGGAATGTTTTATTGTGCAACAGAATTATTAAGTATAGTAGAAAATGTTGCAAAAGCAGGAGTACCAATACCTAAGAAACTTAAAAAAGCATTAGAGCAGCTAAGAGAAGAAGATAAAAAAGAATAAATAAAAAAGTCCAGTTATTAGCTGGGCTTTTATTCATTTATTTCTAAATTTTCATCTAATATTTTTTTAAATTCTTTCATCAGAAACAATTTAGCTTCTTCTTTATTAATGACATCTAAAGAAGTTAAACCTATATTGCCATTAAAATTAATTTTTAAATTTTCATCACCTTGTAAAGTAATTTTTATATTTCCTATTTTCATAAAATACAACTCCTTTTTTATTTTTATTATACCATTTTTTAGATGAAAAAACTCCCTCTTTTTTGACATAGCCAACAGATAGCCAACAAATATCATTTTTATATGATAAAAAGTATTTAGAAGTATAGAAAAAATTGAAAAATTATGATTTCTATTGTAAAATATAAAAAGTAAAATGTGAAATTAATATAAAAATAAAGTTTTTCTTGAAATAAAAAAAAATTACTATTTTAAAAATTATATTTTAACTGCTTGATAGCCATTATTGTTTTGTGAGCTCCACAAAGGCTCACTCAACAATAATAGACATCGCAGCAGTTTAGTTAGAAATTATTCAATTTTGTTTTCAAGAAAAACTTAGATCATTTATATGTAAATAGAAGTGTATAGGGAGTAGAAATGAATAAACATAGTTTTAATGTTTTAGAATTTGATAAATTAAAAGAATTGATTTTAGCGAATATAGTGATAGGTGACAATAGGGAAGTTATAGAAAATTTAGTACCATATAAAGATTTATCTGCACTTAATAACGAATTAAAAACAGTTAAGGACTTTATGGATTTACTTTCTTTTGATGGTGGTTTTGAAGCCATAGGTCTTAGAAATATCAATAGTCTTATGGAAAAAATAAAACTTATAGGGACTTATCTTGAAGTTGAAGAACTTTGGGATATAAATGTAAATTTAAGAACTGTAAGAATTTTTAAAACAAGACTTGATGAATTAGGAAAATACAAACAACTTAGAGAAACGATAGGGAATATTCCTAATTTAAGAGTAATTGAAGATATAATAAATAAGACTATCAATCTTGAAAAAGAAATAAAAGATGATGCTTCTCTTGATTTAAGAGATATTAGACTTCATAAAAAAACTTTAAATATGAATATTAAAAGAAAATTTGAAGAACTTTTTGAAGAACCATCTTTATCAAATGCCTTCCAAGAAAAAATAATTACAGAAAGAGATGGAAGAATGGTAACTCCTGTAAAATATGATTTTAAAGGACTTATCAAAGGTATAGAACATGACAGAAGTTCAAGTGGGCAAACTGTTTTTATTGAGCCACTTTCAATAGTTTCTTTAAACAATAAAATGAGAGAGTTAGAAACTAAGGAAAAAGAAGAAATCAGAAAAATATTATTGAGAATAGCAGAACTTTTAAGAAATAATAAAGATGATATTTTAACTATTGGGGAAAAGGTAATGTATTTAGATATTTTAAATGCAAAATCTATCTATGCAAATGAAAATAGATGTGAAATTCCAACAGTTAGCAATAGAGAAATTTTATCTTTGGAAAAAGCAAGACATCCATTTATTGATAAAGATAAGGTTGTTCCTTTGACTTTTGAAATAGGGAAAGATTATGATATCTTACTTATAACAGGTCCAAATACAGGGGGGAAAACTGTTGCTTTAAAAACTGCTGGGCTTTTAACTTTAATGGCACTTTCAGGCATACCAATTCCTGCCTCAGAAAATTCTAAGATAGGATTTTTTGAAGGAGTTTTTG
>ERZ773062.802-NODE-802-length-14819-cov-22.057776_pt1 | contig 14819 bp, 18 predicted proteins | sample MGYA00580626_ERZ773062 | MGnify/ENA primary metagenome ERZ773062 (study PRJEB29015, sample SAMEA2738003) | human oral metagenome | biome: human oral; feature: human-associated habitat; material: dental | place: China | collected 2058 ...
AAATCACTGTAAACAAAAAAGATGTTGAAGAGTACATCCCACACGCTGACCTTCGCTTGGTTATCAACCAACCATTCGCAGTTACTTCAACTGCTGGTCAATACGACGTTTTCGTAAACGTAAACGGTGGTGGTTACGGAGGACAAGCAGGAGCTATCCGTCACGGTATCGCTCGTGCCCTTCTTCAAGTAGACCCAGACTTCCGCGATTCTCTTAAACGCGCTGGACTTCTTACTCGTGATGCTCGTATGGTAGAACGTAAGAAACCAGGTCTTAAGAAAGCTCGTAAAGCTTCACAATTCTCAAAACGTTAATCAATACGATTATATCAACGTTTCGAAACACTTCATGGTTCACACCATGGGGTGTTTTTTTGATGATTTTAAGCCAAATTCACACCACTTTTCACACCAAATTCACACCATTATTTGTTTAGGGAACGATAAGCAATCTCTCCAACAGCCATTGGGATTACGTTTGAAGTGTTGACATAAGTCTTAGTTGTAATCATATCACTATGAGTGAGGGCTTCAGAAATAGCTTCCATAGAGGTTCCAGCTTGTTTAGCGAGTGTAGCTCCTGTATGTCGTAATTTATGAGGGGTTGCATGTGCAAGTTCTGGATGACGACGCTTAACAGATTTCATCTTGTTGTTAAGATAATCAGCATGGAGACAACTGTTTACATTCCCCTTTGTATCAATATATGTAAATACATACTGATCAGGAGTTTGGATAATATTGAATTTTGCCAGTTCAATTTTTTGTTGTTTTTTCCATTCCTGAAGTAAGTTAGTTAACTCACTAGGAATTCGAAAAGTTGTTTTCTTGTTTCCTTTGGTAGACTTTGGATTCTTGTATCTATCTAAAGCTTGTACTAATTGAATTTCCTGTTCTCTTGTATTGATATGCTTCCATTGCAAAGCGTAACTCTCTGATTTTCTATCGCCCAAAAAGAAGGTAGTATAGAACAATACATAGTCTTTGAATAGAATTTTTTCAGCCTCTAGATCTTTTTCAAAAGCTGTAAACCATGCTTGGAGTTCTTCTTGAGATAGATATAAATCTTCATCTTTTTTAGATTCCTGTAACTTGATTTTCTTAGTGGCTTTGATACGGCTTATAGTTTTTGATAGGCGATTAGTTTCGATGTACTCTAATTCTTCTGCCCAGTCAAAGATAGAGTTAACGTAGCTCCTGATAACTTTGAAATTTGCATATTCTTCAGCCTTTTGAGTCAATAGATTTAGTACAACTTGCTTATTTTGATTAAGAAAGTCTATTGAATAATTCCCAAGTAACGGTAGGATGTGTTTTCTAAAAGCAATTTCTGTTCCGTCAATTGTTGCTTGTGATGGTGGTTTTGTAGTGGAGGTTGTTTGACCTGCCTTGTAAGATTCCCACCAAACGTTTTGATAAAAATCTGAAAAGAGAATAGAACCGCTATTCTCTAATGAAGCAGAACCACCACTAAGAATTTTGTCTATCTTATTTTGAATTTCTAGTTCGTATTTTTTTGCTTCACTCCTTGTTTTGAACCGTTTTTCAATCATTTTTTTATCAATACCTAGTGAAGACTTAACTTCCTCAGGAATATAGATGCGTAAGCGATAAGTTCCATTTTTAGTTTTTGTAATTGACATAGTATTCTCCTTTTTGAATTGAGCTAGAAAAATACCGTGATTTCATTATAACAAACCACGGTAGAAATATTACTGATTTTGCAACCAACGATTGATTTCAGATTTGCTAAAGCGAACAGTTTTACCAACTCGAATGATGGGTAAACCTTTTTTAATCCAGTTATCTAGTGTATTGTTCGAAATACTTAGGTAGTTACAGGTTTGTTGCTTGTTCATAAATGGACTTTCAATGTTGTTACTATCCAATTTATTTTTTATTTCATTTTCTATAAGCCAGCTAATTAACAGTTGTAGCTGATGAATTTGTTCGTCTGGTAAAATCACTTGCATAGTCTTTTTTGTCCTTTCATGATATAATATTTGTAGTTATTATTTCTAAGGCGATTTGTTTACGGCAAGTCGTCTTTTTGTATGCCCCAAGTGTTGGAACTTTGGTGTTCACGGACATATTGGTCAATCTCCTTTTCATCGCTGTTGGTAAATTTCGATAATCCCAGTTTTAAGAGGTCTTGGAGAAATTGGTCTGCTCCTTCAAGAGTTGTTGCCTCATATTTAGCCACATAGAGTTTGGCTAAGGTCTTTGAGACTTGTTTTTCCGCCCATCGTTCTGACTGTCTAAGCGTTGGCTTGGTACGTTCAGTGCTTAACCGTGTTTTGATTTCCGTCTGGAGGTAATCCAGCCACCATTTGACGGGTTGGCGTCTGCGCTTATTTGTGTCCCTGCCATTTGGTCTGACAAAACGGTAGTGTCCGTTGATTGCCTCAAAGTAAATGGCTGTCAGAGGTCTTTTAAGGTGTATTTGGTGAGCAATGATATTGGCTTTTCCTTGCCAACAACGGAGTTCTGCTCTGACCCAAGCGTTTGTCTCATCAACGATTTTACCTTTACCTTTTTGTTCCATGAGTTTGTTATAGACACACCATTGTTGGCTCCCTCGTGCCCCTATGGTGACGGTCTCACCAACCCGTTCGCCTGTTTCAAGGATTGACCGCTCGTGATAGTCCATATATTGTGCTCTTGTAATACACAAGCCTCGTTTACAGTAGGCGTAGAGGGTTTGAACGGATAAAGCCTTATCGTAGATGTCATTGGCAATATCTATTCGGGTAAAGTTGACCTGATAGCGGTAAAGGCGTGTGACCAGAGCTACCCAGTTGTTAGCGTTACCCACCATAAATTCCTCATATTGGCGACAGCCTCGTCCTTTGAGTTCCAGATAGACCCCCATCTTATCTAAGACTTGGTTAAAGTAAACTTTGATATCTGAACAGGCATAGTGGCTTTGATACTTGTTTATTCCCCAAGCATTAAGGGCAAACTGGTCTTGGGGTATAAGGAGTATCTCTTCTAACACCTCCTCTGGTGGAACATCTTTAATGGTCACAGCGAAGTAGTCAATCCTTACGCTGTTATCCATGCTTAGTCACCAGTCATTTTAAGGTCGTTTGCCACTAGTTTTACTCCAGACCAGTTACTACGAGTCATGTTCCACATGAGACGGACTTGAGGATTGACGAGTTCAACGGTCTTATCAAGCAAACCGTCATTTTCTGCCAATTTCGTGATTTTGTCGAGGTTGTCATTAATTTCAAGCGTAATCGCTTTGAGTTCTTCAATGGCAATGTTCATTTCTTTTAACACTTTGATTTTATCCGCATCTTGAACGCTACAAACTAGTTTGGATGGTTCGTCTGTTCGGACTTGTTCGCCATTTACCTCTTGATACTTATCACTCATACGAGCAGAAAGCACTACCACTTTTTTAGGTAGCATGAATTGACTTTTATCAAGGTTCAATTCGCCAAGTTTAAGTGTTGTGTCAGTTAGTGTTAAGTTTGTCATAGTATTCTCCTTTGTGTTTTTTAAAGTAGTTATCTTTTCTAAACGTACGCAGAATTAGCTTTGAACCATACTCCCCCAAGGGATTTCAGCGCAAACTTCAACTGATTGGCTTTAACCCCAGACGTATCAAGGGTTTAGCCCTACTTTCATGTACGTTCGTACCCCCTATTAGTATCGGGGTACTAATTTTTGGGGAAGATTGCCCGTCCAAGCACGGGCACGCCATTATGGGCTACCGTGTTTCTACACACTCGCCCATGGCGTTGTGCTTCTAGCCGTGCTCACTTCCCAAATAATTTTTTCCTCTTCGATTTCTCTAAAACTTCAATCTGTTTTCTTAACTGCTCTATACGAATAGCTAATACCTGTTCCTGTTGTGTTAAGTCTGTTACTTTTTGACTTAACCCTTTTAATTGAACAGTTAAACGATTGACTTTTTGGTTAATAGATAAGGGAGAGGCTCTACTCGGTGCATAGGCTTTTAAGATTGCTTTATCAAGCCCAAGGTTTCCTTTGGTATCTGCAATTTGTTGGAGTTTTTCAATATCATCATCTGTAAAGAGATAGATTTTACTGTAAGAACGTTTACCAGTTCGGACTCGACTTTCTTCAAAGGTAGTCCCTGTGAGTTGTTCAATCTTTAAACGCCATTTTTTTAGTGTAGAGATAGAGTTCAATCCCTTAACAAGTTCAATTATTTGGGCATAACCATAAAACTGTGTCATTTTTGTCTCCTCTCATTTACTTTTATGGTAAAATATTATATAATCAAGAGGTAAATAATTATTTTACCTTGAATTATCTTTATTATACAAAACAAAATTTTACCTGTCAACCCAAAAAAGTAAAAATATATTTTACCCAGAAAGTGAGATACTAATGGCTCCTTTATATAATTATACGACTGTTCTACGAGCTGGAGAACTAGATATTAAGTCAGCTCGCTTAAAAGCAGGAATGACTCAAAAAGAATTGGCTAAGATTATTGGTGTCACAAAACAAACGATTATTAACTACGAAAAAGGCACTACCGACCCAAGCTGGGAACGCCTTGAAGATATAGCTAAAGCTTTAAAAGTTGATGTGGATGCGCTTTTTCCTTACAATGAGTTTGGAGAGATGAAAGGGGATGTGAAATGGGCAGACCATTTGGAGCGCTTAGCTAATGATTGGCATTATGCTCGTATGGCAGAAGAAGAGTTACTGTTAGAAAATCTTTTTGAGTATGCTCAATTTCAACGAGAAGTGGAACAGAAAACTTATACAAAAGAACAACTGAATCAAGAGTTAGGACTTGAAAATAATAACATGTCTGACGAAGATAAAATAGAACTCATTCAACTTAAGTATGAAAAGGATATTCAAAGGAAAACGGAAAATTTAATTTCTTTGTATAAGGAACAATCGGATAAAGAAATTGATGTAATTCGATTTGAGCATACAAATTTATAAAGTAATTAATTTTGTAAAACATGAAATTACTTGAAAGAGTTAAGTGAAGCCTGATATACATGAGAATTTAAGTTTTTAGTTTTATATCAATAGCTAAAAAATAGGGAGACATGCAGATGAATACAAAAGAATCAATGGATTTAGGAGAGCTTTTTCGTGAGTTACGTATTGCACGAGGCTTAAAATTGAAAGATGTTGCAAGTGATAAATTGTCTGTCTCACAATTATCTAAATTTGAGAATGGTCAGACGATGCTTTCGTCTGATAAGCTATTAGTAGCTATATCGGGTATTCATATGAACTTTTCAGAGTTTGGATATGCACTGAATAATTATCAAGAGCCTGAATTTTTTAAATTAGGAGAAAAAATAGCAGCGCTTCACTCGAAACAAGATATTGATGGTTTAAAAAAGCTATTGGTAACTTATAAGGGATACGAAAGTTTTGATGTTTATAATCGTTTAAACCTATTAGTTATTAAAGTAGCTATCCATTCCCTCGATAACGGCTCTCTAATAACTGATGAAGATAAAAAATTTTTAACTAATTATTTATATGAGATTGAAGCATGGACAGAATATGAACTGTATATATTTGGTAATACAATGTCCATATTGTCAGATAGCGATTTAATTTTTTTAGGTAAAGCGTTTGAAGAACGTAGTAAATTATATTCCTCACTTACAAGTCATAAAAAAAGTGCTGAAATAGCCTTTTTGAATCTAATTTTAATTTTAATTGAGCGGAAAGAGATTTACTATGTGAGGTATTTCATATCTAAATTAGAAGAAATATTGAATTACCAAGATATGTTTGCTATTACTTGTTTGCATGTTTTAAAACAAGTATCAGACTATCTCAATGGTGATGTAAAGAGCATTGAAAAAATAGATAATGATATAAACATGATTGAAAAGCTAGGTAATCCCATTGCTGCCTCTTTTTTAAGAATAAATCTACAACAATTTTTACATTGATAAAAAAGCTACTAGATTTAAATCTAGCAGCTTTTTAACATTTTAGCTCATAATAGCTTATAAAATTGGTAGTAGGAAAAATGGTAGGACAAGAGCGAGAGAAATAATTCTTTTTAAAATTGTTTTTAACATAAGGTAGAACCTCCTTTTACTATTATTATAAATCGAAATAAGTAATAAGGTGTATTTTTTCAAATATGAAAATAATAGTAAATTAAAGTTCTTATTTGAAATTATCTAGGTTATATATAAAAGAGTGCTAGAATAACAGTGTAATCGGTTACACCAATTATCCTTTATCGAAATTAATACTAGTAAAATATTTTTCTAAAGGATAATAATACTAAAAGAAAAGAGATGGTTATTATGGGGGTCCAAAACAAAAAGGTGAATTTGTGAATGTACTAATACTGCTTTATATTGCACTGGGAAAGGTGGTTTATTATGAGAAACAATGTATCACTAAACTTCAATCTTAATAAAATTGAAAAAACTTTTCTATTTAGTTTGCTCGTTTCTGTAGGTATGCTTATTGCGGTAGGAAATATCTACTGGATTTGTGGAAAATTTGGTATTCGGTTGGCTCCAGGATGGTACCAAGATATTGTAGACTTTGTATCTGCTGGCGGTTCAATTGTTGATGCCTTTGCAATTATTGCTGGGATTACACTTCCAGCATGGATTGCACCAGTTTTAGCTGGTTTTGGTGTCGTAAGTGCTTAAATACTGTTGGAGGATTGAGGGAGATAAATTCTTCCTCAATTTTTCAAAATTCAAGTAAGTAATAATTAGATTACTAAGGGAGAAAGGATGAGAGGGAAAAAATATTTAATTTTGACCTATTTATTAACCGCTCTTATAGTATTTTATTTTTCCACTTCTTCTGAAAAGCAAGTAATTTCAAACTATAATGTAGCTTTTGGCTTTGAAGATTTTATCCAAATACTTTTAAAAAATTCAATTGCTAGTATTTGGTTATTATTAGCATATATCTTTGGTGAATCAATTATCTATATTTTCTTTATAATTAATGGAGTAATCTTGGGACTTTTGTTGTCTTCCTTTTCGTCAATAACATATTTATTGCTAGTTTTACCACATGGATTGATTGAAATAGGCTCTTATGTATATTTATCAGATACTATAATGAATATGAGGAATCAGAACCAAGATAAGAAAAAAGTGACTAAACGTTTTATAGTCTCTTTCCTATTGTTAGCTTTAGCGGCAGGGGTTGAAACCTTTATAACCCCTTTCATGATTAATTTCATTAGTTAAGGAGAAATAAAATGGATAAAAAGCATAAATTACCCATTGTATTTACAATTTCATTATTTATCTTTATCCTTAGAAGTATTTTTATTTCTGAAAAAACCTTTCAAATAAAATACAATATACACTTTAACTTATTCAATACACTATTATTTATAGTGGTTTCACTAGTAATTACAGCTGGTGTATTAATTTTAAATACCAATATAACCTATTTTATAATTAAGAAGATAATAATAAGATTTTCTGACATAAACATAGATAACTATGATTTTAAAAATACATTGTATTTTATTTATCTATTATCTTATTCAATAACAGGTGCTATCTCTGTGATAACAAGTCTATTTATCACAATAACAAATTTATTTACTTTACTAATGAGTTTAGGTAATTATGTTTTAGTAGCTTTATTATTATTTATTGAATTAAAAAAGGCCAATGTATCTAAAAAAGTTAATACTCTATTGACGTTGGTAATTCTAATTGGAAATAGCTTAACGGTTGTGTATATGCTATTGCAATCTTAGCGAGGTGTAAAAAATGAATACAAAACCAGTATTAGAAGTGCTAAACTTAAGCAAGCGGTATACAGATTTTCAACTACAAATCAATAATTTAAAAATCCAAGAAGGAAGTATTGTTGGATTGATTGGTGAAAATGGTTCAGGAAAATCAACTTTTCTGAATTTGTTGTTAAATCAAATAAAAAGTGACTCATGTAATATGAAAATTTTAGGTTTGGATTCTGATAAAGATGAATATCAAATAAAACTTAACCTAGGAGTGATTTTAGAACAAAATTATTTTCCAAATTCGTTTTCAATTCAACAAATTGAAAAAATGCTAAAAATGATTTATCCAAGTTGGGATAAAGAACTTTATTACAGCTTAATTGATAAATTTGCCTTACCTATTAACAAAGCTATTGGAGATTTTTCAAGGGGAATGGTTGTAAAACTAAACTTTGCTGCCACATTATCCCATCATCCTAAACTTTTGATTGCTGACGAAGCAACAAGCGGGCTTGACCCTATTGTAAGAAAAGAGATTTTAACTATACTAAAAAAATATGTAGATAATAATAGAATGACTGTACTATTGTCTTCGCATATTTTAAGTGATTTGGAACAAGTCGCTGATTATTTTATTTTTATTGAAAATGGGAAAATTCTACTAAAGGGCGAGAGGAGTGAGTTACTTAACCATTACGCTATTAAAACCGAAATAGCACATTTGCCATTGAAAAACATCAAATATAAGTCGTCTCAAGATAACATTATTCAATATTTAGTTGACGTATCACAAAATGAAGTTGATAGTGAAGACTATGCTACATTAGAAGAAATATTATTATTTCTAGCAAAGGGAGTGAGGATAGATGAAGGGACTACTCTATAAAGATTTTCAACTTATTTTGAATAAAGTAAGTGTGACGAATAGATTGTTAATTGTCTGTGCGTTATTGTTAATAACAATTTTTGGTAGAGAGTCTGGAGCAATTTTTTTATCAATAATGGGACCAATTGGCTTGGCATCTATACCAACCAGTCTATTAGTTTCTGACTATGAAAGTGGTTGGAACAGGTTTGTTGGTGTTTTCCCAATTTCCAAAAAAACGATAGTTCTAGCTAGGTACATTTTTTGTATCTCTCTAATAATATTTGTTAGTTTTATAACTCTGATTTTGAGTCTTATAACCGCTCTAATTTTTCAACAATTCAGTATACAAATACATATATTCATATCAATAGCTGGCTTATTGATTGGCATTATGTATGTAGTATTCTTACTTCCGTCGGTTTATGCCTTTGGTACATTTGGAAGCACAGTCGTAAATATACTGGTTTTGGTATTCATTATGGGAGCAGTTTACATTTTGCAGAAAACAGCTTTTGGTCTAGTATTTATTTCTTGGATTAGCAATACTAATGCTATTCTACTAATAATTGCAAGCTGTATCTTAATTATGACAATAACGGTTGTTTCTATGATAATATCAACCAAAATATACTCTAGTACATTTAATAGATAGGAGTTTAATTGTTATGAGTAAAAAAATATATCATCAAGTAGCTGTTGCTTTAGCAATAATTTCAATTATATTGGCAGTTGGATTGCTAATTTGGGGAGAAAGAGGTACAATCTTTTTTGCAATTATCCCTCTTTTAATTGCAGGATTGGTAGAACGAATGGGAAAGCAAGGGGAGGAATAGGAATAGATTTCCATCATAGTTAGTTTTTAGAATAATAGAAAAGACGCTTGTTTTATACTCAAGTGTCTTTCTCATTTGTTTTCTATACGAAAAAATAAAGGGAGTATTCTACAAAAAAACATAATAAAAATTAGATTATTCAATGGTGTGAATTTTAGATATTAGTTAGCTCAATTCAGTGATTTTTAGGTTAAAATTCACACCATTCAAGTACAATTACTTGAAATTAGATAAAATAATTTATATTGCAAACTCGTGAAAACGCTAATTTTAAAGGCTTTTGAATTTTATCAAAACATATTTTTTTCAAACCAGGTCTTAAGAAAGCTCGTAAAGCTTCACAATTTAGTAAACGTTAATTTGAAAGAATTACTATACTTACAAAGAGCACCTTTCTTGGTGTTCTTTTTTATATTTCTATACTAAATTGGTGCAATTGACACAGTTGTTGCGACTTTAGTCGCTTACAAATGTGGCTGCAAACTGACAGAGTCAGTTGCCTCAAAACGTTAATCAATACGATTATATCAACGTTTCGAAACACTTCATGGTTCACACCATGGAGTGTTTTTTTGATGATTTTTAGCAAAATTCACACCATTACTTCTTAAGATTACGAAAGGCAATTTCTCCAACAGCCATTGGGATTACGTTTGAAGTGTTGACATAAGTCTTAGTTGTAATCGTATCACTATGAGTGAGTGCTTCAGAAATTTCCTCAAGCGAAACTACAGTTCAGGGTATCTTCGTCAGACTGGTTCGATACTATAATTTACGTAGTTCCTAATTACCTTGAAATTCTAACTAAATGGTTAAACCATTATGTATAATAAAAGACTCCATTTATCAGATGAAATCTTAATTAATGGAGTCAAATTTTTTGTTATTTTGATGTTACTTATAAGCTTTTAGTTGTGAATTTTAACCACTCAGTTAGGTATTCGTTAATTTCTTTCATTAATACATCTAGATCTTCTGCTAAATCAATTGCACCATATAATTCTAAATGGCCAGAAAAGAGTTTCTCGTACTTTATTTTCTTGGTAAGAAGAATGATTGATTTATAATCAGTAGTGTTAGTGTTCTTTATTCTACCTATTTTAGTATCCACTGTATTTTGGGAGAGAATTATGATAAAATATAAGCTATTATTTGTATCCTTAAATACTTTAATAGCTTTTTTGTTAGGCAATATTTGATATTTTAATGAATATTTTTTACATAAATTGTTGATTTTAATTATCAATTTGATTATTTTTAGACAGAAAATATCTTTTGCCTCTCATTCTGTTGTTTTATAATTATGATAAAATAAATTAAAAATGAAATATCGTATTGTCATAATTGGTCAGAAAATTGTCATAATATAACTACCCATATATAGTTAGAGGGAATAGAGATGCTAAACATTTATGTTTTGGAAGACGAAATACTACAACAGTCTCGCATGGAGACTATTATTTATAAGGTGCTAAAAGATGAAAATTTAAAAATTAATAAGTTTGAGATTTTTGGAAAGCCATCTCAATTATTAGCAGAGATAACTGAGAGAGGGGATCATCAGTTATTTTTTTTAGATATTGAGATCAAGGATGAAGAGAAAAAAGGATTGGAGCTTGCTTATCAAATTAGAAAGCTCGATCCCAATGCAACTATTGTCTTTGTGACTACCCATTCTGAGTTTATGCCATTAACATTTAGATATAAAGTTAGTGCTTTGGATTTTATTGATAAGGCACTTGGTGATCTTCATTTTTATGAAAGAGTAAAATCAGCGATTGAATATACATTGGAAAAAAATGGAAGTACTGTTGCTCATGATTCTTTTAAATTCGAAACATCACTATCTCGTGTCCAAGTTCCATTTAATAAAATTCTTTATTTTGAAACATCGCCTACTGTGCATAAGGTTATTATGCATACGATAGATGAAAGATTAGAATTTTATGCTGGAATTTCTGAGATTGAAAAAACGGATAATAGGTTATACAGATGTCACAAGTCGTTTGTCGTAAATCCTGAAAACATTAGTAAGATTGATAAGGAAAATAAGCTAATTCTATTTGAAAATGGAGAAAGTTGCTTAGTTTCTAAGACTAAATTAAAGAAACTCAAGGAAAGGTTAGATTTTTAAAAGGTTTTAACTTTGTATATCAATAATTTTTTGCTTGAAGAAATAACGTTTGTTGTTCATATTATTGTAGTCTTAATGCTATATCAACAAATTACAGGGGACAAGGTACGTTTTTATCTTTATTTTCTATTACCAATCATTTTTAGAGTATTATTTTATATTGTTCCACCAATAGGATATTTTTCTTCATTATTATTTTGGTTATTTTACTCATTATATAAAAATAAATTTAGTAATCGGACATTAGCTGTATTCTTTGGTCTGTATCCAGTGGTTGTCGAGAGTTTATTTAGTAGGGTTATTGCATTTGATTTATTACCGATGTTTGGTGTATCAATAAATATTACAAATAAATTTCCGGTATTATCACTATTAATTGAACTATTAATATTTCCAACATTTTATTATTTGACCAAAACTATCCAGATCGACTTTAAAAATTTGCAAATTGGGTTTTCTAAAAATCAATTAAAATATTATTTGTTAACATTTGATATTTCAATGGCATTTTATTTTATATTGCTTCAAATTTTTTCTATTTTTACAGACGTGATTCCAAATGCACTTAAATTAAGAGAGAATTTAGTAGGGATATACGTTATTTACTTTCTGATTATGCTAATTTTTTTGCATTCTAAGATCACTGATGAGATTGATAGAGAGTTGAAAGAGCAGAAAGATAACCAACTTCAGAACTTAGAAAAATATAGTAGTCACATTGAATCTTTATATGAGGAGATACGATTATTTAGACATGACTATATAAACATTATTACAAGTATAAAATCAGGTATTGAGTTAAACGATATAGCATCTATTCAGAATGTATATGATACAGTTTTATCAAAAACCGTAAAAGATTTTTCGGATAGAAAATACGATATTGCTAATCTTTCCAAAATTGAAAACACTGCCCTAAAAAGTGTCTTATCAGCAAAATTACTTGAGGCTTATAATAAGGGGGTTGAAATTGCTATAGAGGTGGATGGTAGGCAAGATTTATATTCATTTGAATTGCTAGATTTTATTACAATTATTTCAATTCTTTTAGATAATGCCATAGAAGCAACATTATTATCAAAAGATCCGGAAATTAACATTGCTATTTTTTCTCATAATGATAGATTTTATTTTATAGTTGAAAATAAGACAAAGGAGGAAAGTGTAAATAGGAATAATATTTTTAAAAATGGTTTTTCAACAAAAGGTGAAGAACGAGGGATAGGGTTATATAAAGTGACACAGATTTTAGATAAGTATCCTAGTGCATCTATTAGAACTCAAAGTTTTTCATATGTGTTTAGACAGACAATAGAAATACAAAAAAAACTACAGATTTAGTTATCTGCAGTTTTTTTATATTTTTTAGTGATTTACAAAGATTTTCCACCAATTCATGAGCTACACCTCTTTTTTATTTGCTGAAAGTATAAAGTCGGTAATAAGGGAGCGATTGGATTGTTTTTGAGGAGCCAAACCCTAATTTCGATGAAGATTACCTAACTGAATATATTATTGAAAGTAATAATACTGTTTCTGATAAAGTAAGGTCCGATTCTGATAATTGATAAAAATTAATGTTGAATAATGTTATCTTATAGTCATCAAAACAAAGGAGATAGTCATGTTTTCATTGCATAATATTAAGAAAAAATTTGGATCAAAGAATGTGCTTAAGGATATCTCGTTTACTATTAAGGAAGGCGATAAGATAGCTTTGCTTGGATGTAACGGGGCAGGGAAATCCACTTTATTTAAAATTATTGCTGGACAAGTAAAGAGCGATAGTGGACTTATAAAAACTCAATTGGATTTTAAAAATGATATTGGAATGATGCCTCAAGATGATCTTTTGATTAAAGATTTGACAGTAAAAGAACTAGTTTTGCTTAAAGCATATATGAACAAACTAAAGGACTTTGAAGTTGAATCAATGCTTTCTAAGGTAGAACTATCAGATAAGAAAAAAGACCTAGTAGGTGATTTATCGGGGGGGCAACAGAGAAGATTGTCCTTATTATTATCATTATTAAATAACCCTAGATTACTTTTTTTAGATGAACCAACAACTGGTATGGATTTGGCTTCTATAGATAATTTTTGGGAATTATTAAAAGATAGTAGTTGTACATCTGTAATTGTAACTCATGATTTCAATCAGATTGACCAGTTTTTTTCAAGGGTGTTGATTTTAAAAAATGGATATATTTTAGCGGATGAATCTGTCGCTGAAATTCATAAGACAGGAAAAACAATTGAACAATATTATCGAGATTTGAGTAATTTGGAGGAAAAACATGATTAGTCTTATTCAATTTAAACAAGTATTGAGAAATAAACGTTTTATTCTTTTTACTTTATTTATTCCAGTTACATGGTATATGATTTTGAATAATCTTCAAGGGGATATGATGCCAAATATCTTATTGAGTATTGCGGTATTTATCGGTGTAATTGGGAACAGTTTGGCGACATTTAGTAAAAGGATTTCTTCGGAAATAGAGTTTTATAAATTAGAATCAAGTTTTTCAAATTATAGCATAGTTAATTATCTTTTGAGTCAAAGTTTAGTTCAGGTCTTGTTGAACGGATTGATTTTTGCGGTAGTAACTTTAGTTGCAACCATATTTTTTAGATTGCCATTTAGCAATTTGTTAATCTATCAGTTTATTTTATTAATGTTTATGGGAATGTACTTTAGTTTTATTGGTTTTGTAATTGGAGTTCGTGTTGATTCTAAAGTTATTGATACTATTAGCTTTCCTATTATTGTACTTGCTTCAATTACCATTATTCCTTTCTCTCACCTAGCTGTCGAAAGTGATTTTGTAAACACAGTAAGTACAATTCAAAAGATATTTCCAGGATATTATTATAGTCAGATAGTTAATTCTTTAGTAACGTCAAAAGAAATTCAAATTACGGATGTATTGCTATTTGTACTCACAATTGTTATTAATTTACTGCCATTATATTTATTAATACCAGATAAAAAATCTCTGAAAATGAATAAATAAATTTTAAATAGATGACAATCGTATTTATAGTTTTAGATTGTTAATTTCTGAATTGGTCTTTAAAATTACTTTTGGGAGATCAGTTTCATCATAACGGACAACTAATTTTTGAACAATCTAGTGTATGAGTTTTACAATCAGCTATATTTGCTCAATGTTGTTTGATTGGATGGCAACCACAGCACTCAAAACGTTAAAATTTATTTACGTATATTCCAAGCATCTCCTTATTGGGATGCTTTTCTTATATTCTAAAATCAAATGCC
>ERZ773062.807-NODE-807-length-14752-cov-4.070014_pt1 | contig 14752 bp, 13 predicted proteins | sample MGYA00580626_ERZ773062 | MGnify/ENA primary metagenome ERZ773062 (study PRJEB29015, sample SAMEA2738003) | human oral metagenome | biome: human oral; feature: human-associated habitat; material: dental | place: China | collected 2058 ...
TTCAGGCGGCAGGAGTAATATTAATAAGTGCAATGCTTATTTCTCCAGCAGTTGCTGCACGGCAATGGACAGACAAACTTTCAATTATGGTAATTCTGGCAGCTTTTTTTGGTGGAATATCAGGTTTGCTTGGAACTTTGATAAGTATAAGTGAAAGCAATTTGCCAACTGGACCTGTTATCGTTATAATTATAAGTATAATCGTAGTTATCAGTATTCTTTTTTCAAATAAAAGAGGTATTGTATTTAAAATTATAAGAAATCAGAAAAGAAAAAAAGAATTTAAAGAAAAACTTGAAAAGAAAAAAACTGAATTAAGTAGTTTAAAAATAAATAATCTGGAAAGGGGGAAATAAGTTATGGGTTTTTCATTGGAAATACAGCTTATTGCAATAATGGTTGCAAGTGCCTGCTCTATTTTAGGGACATTCCTGGTTTTAAAAAGTATGGCAATGGTTTCAGATGCGATTACGCACACTATCTTACTTGGAATTGTAGTTGCATTTTTTGCAGTTCATGATTTGAATTCCCCTTTGTTAATCGCAGGTGCAGGAATAGTTGGCGTTTTAACAGTTTACCTTGTGGAACTTCTTAATTCAACAAAACTTGTCAAGGAAGATTCTGCAATTGGAGTGGTTTTTCCATTGTTATTCAGTATCGCTGTAATTTTAATCTCAAGGTATGCTGGAAATGTGCATTTGGATGTTGATTCAGTATTATTGGGAGAACTGGCATTTGCTCCATTTAATAGGGTAGAAATATTTGGTTTTAGTGTTGCTAAAGGATTGGTTACGACTTTTGTAATATTTTTAATAAATGTATCTTTTGTTACTGTTTTTTTCAAGGAGTTAAAAATATCAGTATTTGACAAGGCTCTTGCAATAACGCTTGGAATGAAGCCGGTATTAATTCACTATATGTTAATGTCGCTTGTGTCAATGACAGCAGTATCCTCATTTGAGGCAGTAGGTTCAATACTGGTGGTTGCATTTATGATTGGGCCTCCAATTACAGCATATTTATTAACAGATAAGCTAAAAGTAATGATAGGATTGAGTATTATTTTGGGAGCTGTAGCAAGTATTATTGGATTTCATTTTGCAAGATTTTTTGATATTTCAATTGCAGGAAGTATCGCAGTTGCAATCGGAGTAATTTTCCTTTTAACATTGATATTTTCTCCACGAAAAGGATTAATTTTCACAATAAGTCGAAAAAAATCTCAAAAAATGGCATTTTCTGTCAGAATTTTGCTAATCCATTTATCAAACCATGTAAATACTAAGCAGGAAAAAGATGAATGCGGAATTGACACTATTGATAATCATTTGCGTTGGAATAAGGGATTTTTGAATAAAGTTATTGGAAAAGCTAAAAAGGAAAAATATATTTATGTTGATGGCACAGTTTACAAACTTTCTGAAAAGGGAGAGAAGTATTTGCAGTTAAATAATAAATAATAATAATTAATTTTCAGTCTTTGTATGGAGGCTGATTTTTTTGTTTTTATTTTTTAAGAATAAAAAGTTGTAGTTATTCTATAAATGAGAAAAATATTTGACTATAATAGTGTTAAATTATTGGATTTGAAGGATATAATGAATTTCTAATCTAAAAAAAAAAAAAATAAGATGATTAAAACAGAAATATTAAAAACATAGGATATACTAGAATAAAAGAAAGAAATGTAAAAATTTTATAAAATTTAGGAGAAGTTGCTATGAGAAATTTATTCAGAGTATTGATTTTGATTTCATTTGTAATGAGTTTGAGCAGTTGTGAATTATTTGATGTAAATGAATGGAGAGAAGCACGAGAACAGATGGATGCGGCAGGATTTATGTGTGATGGACATGGAAATTGTGGATATACACGTCCTTATTGTACTGATGATGGAGAAAGATATGAATGCAGCAGTAGTCCTTATTAATTGGGTACTGTATTCAAAACAAATAATGATTTAGGACAGGAGGAGCTTTTATGAAAAGGTTTGTTAAATTTTTAATTATTTCAATTGTAACAATATTGTTTGTTACTAGCTGCATAACTACAGCAGGTTATACAAGAGATTGCGATGATGATGGAAAATGTAGTTATCATAGATATTCTTATTAAAAAAAATATTTTAAGATTGTTAGGAAAGACTGGCTTGGAAAGTAAATTTTCAGATCCAGTCTTTTTTATTTTGTTAAAAATTTGGATATATTTTAAAAGCCTTCGCAATGTAAAAAAACAGGAATGTATGATAAAATATAAAAAAATTGTTTTAGGTGGTGCAGAATATGAATAAAAATATTAAAAAATTTGATGAAAATTATGTTTTACTGGAAGAAATGTTTGAAGATGATTATTATCCAAAATTTCTTGTAGAAAAAGTGGAAAAATTGATTAGAAATGTTATTGAATTTTTGGAAACTGGGGAGAATGATGTTGAAATTGTTCAGAAAAAGTTGGATGAAATGACAATTGGGATTAATGATTTGGAAGATGAGTTTTATGAAAATGAAAGCGAGATTGAAACTGTTGCGAGAGATAGCATTGGTGTAACTGTGGAATATGTGCTGAAGTGGTTTGGGATAGATATTGACATTGAAGAGGCGATTCGGGAAAGAGAATGGTAAAAAAGTTAAATGAAAAAATTAATGAAAGTGGATAAAAAAGATGAAAATATTTGTAAATGTAAAGCAAATTGGGAAAAGAAAAAATAAAATTGATAAGAAGAAATATGAAATTAGCGAGAAAATAACGACTGTAAAGGAGCTTTTGACAGAATTTGTTACGATAAATGTAAATGAATTTAATAATGGATTTACTGAAAATGATATTGTTCCATATTTGACTGATAAGAAAATTAATGATTTGTCTGATGCTGGGAAAATTTCCTTTGGGGTGGATTATAATGGACAGAAGCAGGATTTGGAAAAGGCGGTTGAAAATGCATTGCAAAGTTATGAAGATGGAATTTACAGAATTTTTGTCAATGATGCTGAAGTGGGAGAGATAGATTGTGAAATAAATTTGAAAGAGAATGATGAGTTAACATTTGTTAGGCTTACAATGCTAGCAGGGAGAATGTGGTAAGTGATATTTGAAAATTACTAAAATAAAAGATACTATAAAAGCTGTTACTAAATAAAGTAACGTAAAAATTAAAAAACATATTTTAAGGTAAATATATAATTAATAAATTAAAAAAAATAATTTATAAGGAGAATTTATTATGGTAATAGACTACAACATTCCTGACAAGTTGAAAAACAGTTACAGAACAAAATTGTCAAAGGAAAAGGAAAAATTAAATCCAGAAAGTCGAAAATTTATTGAAAATGCGTTGAAAGGAACTGTCAAAACTGGAGAATATGAGTATGAAATTTTTGCAATTGCAGAAATAAAAAAGAAAATTAAAAATATTGAAAATGTTAGGCTTGAAGATATTTTTCCAAAAGAAATTTATCCTGCTTTGGATGTGATGATAGGAAAGTATTTTAGAAAACTTTTTATTGAAGTTTGTGAACAAACTGTACTAACTCCTTATACAAAAGGATATTATAGAAAAATGATACTAAGTTCAAATTACAGAGATCATTTGCAGGATATGTGGGATATTTTGACACGTTTTGTGAAATGTCATATTTTAGAATTGGATATTATGAAAATTTTGAAAAAGGAGTATGATACGAAACAGTATGGGAATATTGACGCAGAATCTTATCTTTTAGCTGAAATTAATAGAGACAATAAAGAAGTTATTGAGTTTTTGAAAGAAATGATTTTGAGTGATAACAATACATTTGTATTAGATTATACAACTTTTAGGGCAATTTTTTCTTCAAATAATCGTGAACTTGTGGAATTAGTTGGAAAATTACTATTGGCTGCAAAGCTTCAGGAAGGGCTACGACAGGCTATTTGTGAAACGATGGATGGCGGAACTGTGGAAAACTTTAATTATATGTTTAAAATAGTTTATGCTAATGATTTATTACGTTTTTCATCAGTAAAGAGAGCTTTGGCAACATGGACTGGAATTGGAGAAATGTATGCAGACAGAGTTAGCAAAAAGGAAATTGAGATTATAAATAAACTTGTGGAAAATCCAAAGTATGCTGATGAGCTTTTGAAAAGTGATGATAATGTGGAAGTTTTGTTAGGGCTTTGGCAAAAGGGAAGAGAAGATGTTTCGGTGGCTGTAAAAGCGATTGAAAAACTTATAAATACTGGAAAACGCCACACTGTTCTGCTTGCTTCATACTATCTTGATATTATTCAAAATCCAGAATTATCTCAAAAAATTTCAAAAAAAGTTATTCAAAAAAATCCCGATGATTTGGAAATTTATGCATGTTATTCAAGTAATCTTGTGGGAAATGTAAACACTTATCAGATTTTTCAGAGAATAAATAATGGAAAAGTTAAGCTGACCGATTTTTTTGAAAATGAAGATGAAGCAAAAGAATTTTTTGGAATACTTGAAAATTTAGTTAAACAAATGACAAAAGTTAGAAAGGATTTTTCTCCTTGTATTTTCCCATGGTATTCGGTTACGCTGTATAAAGTAGCAATTGCTGATAAAATGGCAATAATATCACTCTTTTTGAAAGGTGAATATATTGATAAAATTTTAGATTATGCGAAATTTCTTAATTATTATACAAAAGAGGATATTCTACAGCTTGTTGCTCAAAAATTTGAGAATGAAAATCATGCAAAATTTGTGATTGATAGTTTAAAAGACGGTGCAGTAACTAATAAAGCCTTTGAAATAGCTAAAAAACATAATTTAGTCCAAAAATATTGTAAAGAAATGGAAGGAATGCTAAAGTTAAAAACTCCAGAAGTTCGTAAAAATCTGATTAATTTACTTTATTTGCAGAAAAAGACGGCATTTTATGAAAGTGTTGAAAATCTTATAAAGACAAAGGATGTAAACAAACGGCTCGCTGCATTTGACTTGATTTTGAAGGCTAAAAATGAGAAAAAAGACGATGTGAAAACATTGAAGAAATATGTAAAACTTGTGAAAGAACCTACTTCAAGTGAAATTGTTTTAATTAGTGAAATTAATAGGGAAGGGAAAAAAGCTGTTAATGAGGAACTTAAATATAACATTAATTATGAACCAAGTTTTGAAAATAAAGAATTTTTAGAGAAAAAATTAGATATAAAACAAATATTTACAAAGTCTATTGATGAACTTTTGGAAATTGTAAAAAAATTAAACGATTTGTATGTAAAATACGAAAATTATGAGTACAAAACTGCTTATGGCGAAGAAGTTTTGCTTTCTAATACATTTTCTCCTATTTTTTCTTCAGATAGAAAATACGATTATGGAAATCAGAAATTAGAGGATTATCCGCTGGAGGAAATATGGCGGGAATTTTACAAAACAGAAATTAAGGATTTTAAAACGCTATATCAGCTGTATTTATTCACAAAGGAAAGATTTTCAGCAAAGGAATATTTAAACTATACGAATGAAATGCTTGGATTTGGTGCAAATAACCTAATTGAAAAAATAATATTTGAACAAAGAAAAAATAATGATTTAAAACATTTTGAGGTAAATAAAGGATATTATTATTCAGTTGGAAAAATATCTCAAATTATATATTTGCTTATAAATGAATACAAAAATGAAGAAAAAAATAAAAAATATTGTTATAAATTTGGAAAAACTGTATTTTCTTATGTTTACAATCACTTGGATGAAAGCAAGATTTTGACAAAGCAGGGGAAAAATCATTGGGGAAGAGATGAGGCCAAAGAAATGTATTCAAGCATTTTTGACAATAATCTAATTTTTCGAGAGGCTAAAAATAATATGGGATATTATCCAAATGAGAAGGAATTTGGTGAGCAGTTTATCCTAAAATATGAAATTTATAAAAAAATGTACAATTATATACAAAAGAAAAATGGAGAATTAAATGGCGAGCTGATTTCACTTTATGAATTTGCTCTTGCTGTAACAAAAGGAATTATTACAAAAGACGAGTTTTATATTGAAGTACTTAATCGCGGAAACGTAAAGGATAATATAAGAACTTTGTGCAATTTTATTTATAATAATGAAGATTCTAAAAAAAATCAAGATGAACAGAAAGTTATGGAATTTTTTAGAACAGAAGGACAAAAAATAATAGACTATATTTTGGATTTGGAGTTTAAAAGAGGTGAAAATCCTGTTGAATACTCAAATACGATTCATCAGATACCGATTGTAAAAGGTGTTGACAATCTTATCAAGATTTTGATGGCACTGGGGAATGAAAAACTGGAAAGAGGTGGTTATTATTCCTACTATTACAGTGATGATTCCAAAAAATCAAATTTGAGCCATCTTCTGAAAAATAGCCAGCCTGATAAAAACGACACCAGTGAACTTTTTGCAAAAAAAATAAAAGGAAGCAAAATCAGTCAGCAGCGGCTTATAGAAGTTGCAATGTATGCACCACATTGGATATCACTTATTCAGGGATATTTAGGCTGGAAAGGAATGGAAAGTGCCTGTTACTATTTTCATGCTCATATAAGTGATGTGTCTAAAAATATGGAAAGTCTATTTGCCAAATATACTCCTATTTCAGTTGAAGATTTGGCTGTGGGAGCTTTTGACATTGACTGGTTCAAGTCTGCTTATAAGGAGCTGGAGAAAAAACGCTTTGAGATGCTTTATGAGGCGGCAAAATATGTATCAGATGGAGCAAAGCATTCACGGGCAAGAATGTTTGCAGACGCTGTACAAGGAAAGTTAAAATTAAAGGAAACTGAAACAAAGATTCAAGACAAGAGAAATAAAGACTTGGTTGCTAGCTATTCATTAATTCCATTAAAAAAGGCTCGTGACAAAGATTTACTTCATAGGTACAAATTTTTGCAGAAATTTCTAAAAGAAAGTAAGCAGTTTGGAGCTCAGCGTCGGGCAAGCGAGGCAAAAGCATTTGAAATATCGCTTGAAAATTTATCAAGAAATGCTGGATATTCAGATGTAATTCGTTTAATCTGGAGTATGGAAACAGCTTTAATTAATGAAATACAAAAATATTTTGAGCCAAAAATAATTGACGAAATATCGGTGTTTATAAAAATTGATGAATTTGGACAAACTAAAACAGTTTTTGAAAAAAATGGAAAAACTTTGAAAACAATGCCAGTAAAACTAAAGAAAAATAAATATATTGAAGAAATTAAGGAAGTTAATAAAAATTTGAAGGAACAATATAGACGTTCTAAAAAAATGCTAGAAGAGGCAATGGAAGACGGTACAGAATTCTACAATTATGAAATAAAAAATCTAATGGAAAATCCTGTAATTTCACCATTGCTGGACACTCTCGTTTTCAAATCTGAAAACAATCTTGGTTACTACAGTGATGGTACTCTTGTAACTGTAAATGGAGAAATTCTCGAACTTGAAGAAAGTCAAGTGTTAAAAATTGCTCATGCTCTTGATTTGTATAACAGTGGAAAATGGAGCGAGTACCAGCAAGACTTATTCACAAAACAGATAAAACAGCCGTTTAAACAGATATTTAGAGAAATTTATATAAAAACTCAGGATGAAAAAGGCAAGGAAAATTCATTAAGATATGCTGGACATCAAATTCAGCCAAATAAAACTGTTGCTGTACTAAAAAATAGAAGATGGGTTGCTGATTATGAAGAAGGGCTGCAAAAAATTTATTATAAAAATAATATTATAGCAAAAATTTATGCAATGGCAGACTGGTTTTCTCCATCTGATATTGAAGCTCCAACACTTGAATGGGTTTGTTTTTACGACAGAAAGACCTTTAAACCGATGCTTATAGATGATATTCCTGATTTAATCTTTACAGAAGTAATGAGAGATGTGGATCTGGCTGTAAGTGTAGCTCATGTTGGCGGTGTTGATCCTGAAGCTAGTCATTCGACTGTTGAAATGAGAAAAGCTATTGTTGAGTTTAATCTTAAATTATTTAAACTTAAAAATATTACATTTACTGAAAAACATGCTATAATAAAAGGTGAACGTGCAGAATACACAGTTCATTTGGGAAGTGGAGTAGTTCATCAGAGAGCAGGAGCTGAAATAAATGTACTTCCAATACATTCTCAGCATAGAGGAAGAATATTTCTACCATTTGTTGATGAAGATCCCAAAACAGCTGAAATTATGAGTAAAATCATTTTATTCGCAGAAGACACTAAAATAAAGGATCCGTTTATTTTAGAACAAATTAAGTAGTACTATTTTTCCATTTAAATAATGAATTTATTAAAAATTTTTATTTAGCAAGTGATTCTTGGTCTTTTATTACTAAATAACTAAAATATAATGTTTATTGTTTAAATGTAATTTAGTATAAAATAACAAAAATAGAAAGGAAAAATTTTGGAAAGTTTTATTTTTTTAGGGCTAATTTTATTAGTTGGTGCAATTACACAGAATAAATCCATAGTTTATGCAACAATTTTCGTGTTAATTTTAAAAGTTTTATTTAATATTACAGAAAGTTATAAATTAAAAGGAATTGATATTCAAAATTTTATGACTCAATTTAGAAAAGAAGGTATAAATTGGGGTGTTTTAGTAATCACAGTTGCTATTTTAATTCCTATTGCTACAGGAGAAATTGGTTTTTCTCATTTATTAAATGCTTTTAAATCTCCGATTGGATGGATTGCGATTATAAGTGGAATTACCGTTTCTATTCTTTCTTCAAAAGGAATAGGATTACTCTCGGGGCAGCCTGAAATTACAGTAGCTCTAGTAATTGGAACAATAATGGGAGTTGTATTTTTTAAAGGGATTGCGGCAGGGCCTGTTATTGCTAGTGGAATTACTTTTTGTATTTTGAGAGTTGTTGAATTGTTTTTTAAAAAATGATTTTAAAGAAGTATTGTTGTTCTGTCCAATAATGATTTAATTTATAATAAGAAAAGTTGTAACTGAAATTAAAAGCCACAACTTTTCTTATTTTTTTATTTTTTAAATAATTATTTTTATAACAAACCTATACTAGAAGTTAAATCTAAGTCCTGTTGTAAACACATTGTTATTTCCTTTACCTTTTCCACTATCAATTGAACCATCATAGTTTACATACCATCCAAATTTAGAATTTACTTCAGTCAATGCTCCAACTCCTATCCAAGTTCTATTTTTAGCAAGTCCTATTCCTTTTACCTTGAATATTGCTCCTGGTAGTCCTGTATATCTTGCATCAAAACTTAAATCCTGATCATTAAAAGCTCTTTGATGTGTTACATAGCCTTGGAATGTAGTCTTGCTTTCACTATTCCAGTTTACAGCTTTTCCAATTCTAACTCCAAGTAATGCAGCTGTCTGGTTATAATTTTTCTTGTCAGCAGTCAATCCAAATTGACTCTTTTCTTCTGAGAATGATCCTCTTACAACTGTATCGTGAGTTAGTCCCACAAATGGTGTTACAACAAAGTCTCCATTACCATTTTTAATATCATATCCTGTTTCTAAATATCCAGAATAAACTTTATCATTATGGTTAATTTTAGCTCTTGTGTAGTCATTAGTACTTAAAATAATATCTCTTTCAACATCACTGTCAACAAATCCAATTCCAAAACGTCCTTGCAAGTAGAATGGAATATTTTTGTTTCCTAATCTTCCATATAGTGAAACTCCAAAGTTATTAGCATCAGATTTACCACCATATCTGTTAAATTTAACGTTAGCTTTTGAATAAGATAATGCAGTACCTAAAATCAAGTTTTCACCAAATTGCTTATCAACTCCAACTTGCCCACCAACGACTTTAGTATCTCCTTTACCATATCCATCTTGTTTTAATGTACCATTAGCTCCCAATCCAGAAATCCACAATCCAAAATTATCTCCAACATTGTCAAGAGTACCAAGCATAACTAATCTATTTGACAAGTCCTTATTTACAGTTTGTGAATGTTGGAAAGTAAGAGCTTGTGCAGAAGCATAAATTTGTCCAGATAAGCTATCTAAAACAGCAGCTCTGTTAGAAGAAGTAAGAGCTTGTAGAGTAGCAGCTTTTCTTTCAAACTGAGCGACATTTCCAGCAGTACCATTTTCTATATTTTGATCTAATTTTTGGAAGGCAGTTTCCAAGTTTTGTGCAGTGTTTTTTTGCATTTCATCAGATTCTGCTATTTTTTCTACATAGTCTAATACATTTTTTCTACTTAAATTAACATTCAATTGGTTTCCTTTAACTTCAGTTGAACCATTTACCAATTCAGTTGTTTCAACATTTGCAAAATTTCCTTCAATTCTTTTTCCTGCTTCAATTACAGTCGTTGATAATGGTTTTGCTGTAATGTATCTTCCGTTGCTTAAAGTTTGTAATGTAGCACTTTCTCCATTTAAATTCACTGTTCCATTAACTATAAGTTTAGAACCAATTTCTGCTTTTGTTACAGAACCAGCAGTTGCAGTGTAATCTCCAGTTATGACAGCTCCTGAACCTCTATTTTCCAAAGTTCCACCATTATTATAAACATTTTTCTGTTCATTTATTATAGCTGTTGGATAAGTTACCAATGTTCCTTGCTGGTTTATTGTTATATTAGAGGCATTATTTCCATATATTTCTAATTTTCCTTCATCTATAGTAGTATTTCCAGCATAGCTATTATTCCCTGTTAATATCAATGTTCCATTACCAGATTTTTTTAATCCTGCATCACCTGTAATATCATTTTCAAAAATTGATGTCCTGGAATTTCCGATATTAGCATTAAATTGTCCTTTTAATCCTGCAGCTGAAGCTCTTTCACCAACAATAAGTATGTTATTAAACTCAGAAGGCCCTTTTAAAGCTTTTTTCTCATTTAAAAGTCCCCATCCAAAGTAAGTATCTACTCCTTTAATACCTAAATCTGTAGCTGTAGTCAATATTGTTTGTTGTATTTCATGTCCTGTCATCCATGGGAATTTTTCTTTTACTTTAACTGCCACAGCTGTTACTCTTGGAGCTGCAAATGAAGATCCAAAATCTGAACATCCTTCTAGTTCGCAATTCCCAATTCACAATTTCCATTTGCTGAAACTGACCACCACATTGCTGCTCCTGCTCTTGCAAGGTGTGGATTATATTCTGTTCCATCAGGTTTTACACCTATTACTGCAATCCATCCTTTATGAAGTTCAGGAATATAAGTTGGTAATCCTGCTTGAAGAGTTGGTACATTGTATGTTATTCTTCTGCCTCCTTCAAGAAGAGTTGTATTTCCTGCAGCCCATATAAATAGTGCACCATCTTGTACTGCTATTCTATAGAAATCATGTATTTCATCTAGTTTTTTCTCTAAAATAGAGGTTTCTACTTCTTTTTCTCTTAATGTAGAATGAATTAAAATAGATTTAGCATTTTTAAAATTATCATCCTCTTCAGCAAAATTATTTGGTGTTCCAAAAGACTGGTTAAATATTCTTACTCCGTTATTATAAAGCTCCTCGTATTTACTCTTATCTAGTACTATTGACTTACTTCTTTCACCAAAACTGACACCATAAACCGTAGCTCCTTTTGCACCGTTTCCATTTTTCCCAGCTAAAATCGTTGCAACTATAAGACCATGATCACTTTCATTTAAGATGCTGTTAGGTCCTAAAGTTTTATTTATAGCAATCAGTCTGTCTCCAAATTCTTCGTTAATTACTTGAGCGAAAGTATCACTTTTGAAGAAACCTTCATAATCGCGTCTTGTATGAAATCCTTTTGTTTCAGCATCTCTACTTAAAAAATCACTATCCAAAACACCTACCTTAACTCCTTGTCCTGTAATTTCTCTTGAATCAACAGGTTTAGTAAAACGATTGTCTACTGATGGTATCTGAGGTATTGTACTAGAACCAGCATTTTGTGGTTGCACTGACTGTGTATTATTGTTTGCATTGTTTATTCCGCCTGTATTTCCAGAGCCAATATTTACATTCCCAGCATTGGCATTTATATTTCCAGAACCAGTATTTATATTTTCTGAAGTAGGTGCTATTGGAGTAGTTCCTGATGTTTGTGAAGAACCACCTCCACCGCCTCCACCACAGCTTGATAATGCTGTGATAAGACTAATTAATAATAAGGTTTTCTTCATATTTATATCTCCTTTGTATTTTATTTGTTTAAAATTAATTTTTCATTCGTGATAATTATAGCATATAAAATTAGAAAAAACTTTTAAATATAATTATTTTTTATATCAATTTTTTCATATTTATTTTAAATTTTGATATTTTTTTAAAAATAATTGGTAATAAAAAATGACAAATTAAAAAATTTGCCATCTTTATAAATAGTATTATAGAGTTTAAGGTTATTAGTTATTTTGTCTGTAATAATCCCATTCGTCAATTTGTGTACCATTTTTAAATTTACACACATTTTTTTGTTTACCTTTTCTGTCTTTAATAGTAACAGAACTTCCGCCTTTATCTACACAAAATTTTGAAGCAGGATTTGGTGATCCTGTTATTATTTCAGCTTCAAAGCTTTGTGGAGTATTATTTTGTCTGTAATATTCCCATTCTTCAATAGTTGTTCCATCTTTTAATTGACAAACTCCATATTCACCTTTGCTACCTTTTACAATAATAGGTTTTCCACCTTGTTTTTCACAATAAGCGGAAGCAGGGTTTGCCGTACCTACAGTTGGTGCAGGTTTTGAAGTATTATTTTTATTTCTATTTTTTCTGAAACTAAAACTTGCACTCATTCCTATAATAGATATACCAATCATAAGAGTAGTTACAATTACTTTTAAATTTTTCATTTTTATTCTCCTTTTTATTATTCTTTCTGTCAATAATATAACATATCAAAATTTGATTTTCGTGTATTTATTATTATTTTATGTTTAAAAATTGAAAAATTCAAAAAAGTTAAATTGTGATTAATTAACAGGATACACTATTTTATAATTGTTGTATGGATTTATAATTACCACTTTTTTAAGTTTTGTATCGTAGGCATAGGCGTAATCATTATTATTATCGCCAAGGGCTCTAAGAAATACATTCTTTTCCAATTTTAATCTGATTTTTTCCTCTTTTACTATCGTTTTACCGTCAGGTTTATCAGAATATTTGTAGTCTTTCTGAGTGTTGAAATTATCAGAATAGAGACCTTCAGTAACATAGTGTATTAAAAAATATCCCTTGCTGTCTTTCTGAATTTTAAAACTGTCTGATGAATCTGGATAGCCAAATTTCTTGTTTAAAAGCTTTTCTGGATGCAATTTTCCATCTGTAGTAAATTTCTGATCAAATCCTTTTGCTAATCCGCCTAAAGAGTCTTCGTCTTGTTGAATGCTTTGTGTATTATTTTCAGCAACAACACTTCCATTTGCATAAGATACAGCACTTATTGCCAACATTGCCATTAGAACACATAATTTTTTTAAATTCTTTTTCATAATAAATTCTCCTTCTTGATTTATTTTTATAGTAAATAATTTTCTGTTTTATTTCAATATAATTATATACTAAATTTTTTAAAATGTCAAGTAACTTTTTCGTTTTTTATTAACAGTAAAATTTATACCGTTGAAATATATTTCAAATAACTTTAAAATTTATAGATAATCAAGCGAATAAAAAAGAGAAAACTAACCACAATAGACAAATAAATTTGCGAAAAGGTTAATTTTCTCACTATTTTTAATAAATATAAGTTATAAAGTTCTGAATAAAATCTCAAAATCAGATTTTTAATCAACTATGAACATTATTCTATAGTTGTTGGCTGGATTTATAAGCACGACCTTTTTAAGTTTTGTATCATAAGCATAAGTTAAACCATCACCATCTACTTCTGTCAGAAAAACATTTTTTACTAATTCTAGCCTAATTTTTTCCTCTTTTGTTGGTCCAGAACCATCTTTTTCTTCTGATTCATCAATGTACTGTGTTACAAAGTATCCTTTACTATCTTTTTGAATTTTGAAATTGTCTGATGTATCTGTATAATTAAATAATTTATTCAAAAACTTTTCTGCATGCAATTTTCCATCTGTAGTAAATTTCTGATCTATTCCTTTTGCTAATCCACCTGGAAATTCTTCGTTTTGTGTAACATCTTGAGTATTATTTTGAGCAGTTGCGCTTCCATTTGCATAAGTTACTGCTCCCATTGATAATACTGCCATTAGCAAACATAATTTTTTAAAATTTTTCTTCATGACAAATTTTCCTTTTTATTTGTTTTCAAAATAGCAAATTTTTTATTCTGCTTCTTGATTAATAAAATTATATAATAGAATTTACAGTAAGTCAATACCGTTTTTTTTTGCGATTTTTTGAAATTTTTTTTAGAAAATAGATTGAATAAAATTATTCAACTGGTTATTTTTTATAAATTATGCTAAAATAGATTTTGATAAATTCAAATAAAAAAATCAAACTGTAAATGGAGGAAAGACATTGGATATTGTAGCTAGTGTGGCAAAAGAACTGAACTTTAAAGTGCCACAAGTGGAAAATACGATAAAACTTTTTGATGAAGGGGCGACTGTACCGTTTATTGCTCGGTATCGGAAGGAAGTTACAGGGAATCTGGATGAGGAACAAATTCGGGATGTAATTGAGAAAATTACGTATTACAGAAATTTGGAAAAGAGGAAAGAGGAAGTTATAAGGCTGATTGAGGAGCAAGGAAAACTAACTGAGGAATTGCATAAAAGTATTGTAAATGCGATAAAACTGCAGGAAGTGGAAGATCTGTACCTGCCTTATAAGAAAAAGAAAAAGACAAAAGCC
>ERZ773062.810-NODE-810-length-14712-cov-4.554547_pt1 | contig 14712 bp, 13 predicted proteins | sample MGYA00580626_ERZ773062 | MGnify/ENA primary metagenome ERZ773062 (study PRJEB29015, sample SAMEA2738003) | human oral metagenome | biome: human oral; feature: human-associated habitat; material: dental | place: China | collected 2058 ...
AATAGCAGTGAAAATGATGGAAGATTATGTAAAAAAATATAACCTAAAAGAAGATAGTTAGAATTTTTAGATAACCGTTGTTGTATAATTGGAATTTACACAATAGTTGTTGCACAATAATTCATTTTATTATATAATATAAAAAGAATAACAAATAGATAGGAGAAAAAAGAAAAAAATGTCAAATAATGATAACAAAAGAGTGAGAGTTAGGATAGCACCGTCTCCAACTGGAGATCCACATGTGGGAACTGCCTACATTGGGCTTTTTAATTATGTATTTGCGAAACATAATGGTGGAGACTTTTTATTGAGAATTGAAGATACGGATAGAACGAGATTCTCTGAGGATTCAGAACAGCAAATTTTTGATGCGATGAAGTGGCTTGGGCTTAATTATGATGAAGGTCCAGATGTTGGTGGGGATAGAGGCCCTTACAGACAATCAGAAAGATTTGAAATATATAAAGAATATGCCAAAAAATTGGTGGAAAAAGGCGAAGCGTATTACTGTTTCTGTACACCAGATAGATTGCAAAAATTGAGAGAAAGACAAGCTGCAATGAAACAAGCACCTGGATATGACGGTCATTGTAGAAACTTGTCGAAAGAAGAAGTTGAGGCAAAATTAGCGGCTGGGGAACCTTATGTTATTAGACTTAAAATGCCTTACGAAGGGGAAACTATTGTAAATGATGGATTAAGAGGAGAAATTAGATTTGAGAATAGTAAAATTGATGACCAAGTATTGTTAAAATCTGATGGATTCCCTACTTATCATTTGGCAAATATTGTGGATGACCATTTAATGGGAATTACACATGTTATTAGAGCAGAAGAATGGATTTCATCTACGCCTAAACATATTCAATTGTACAAAGCGTTTGGTTGGGATGAGCCAAAATGGTATCACATGCCACTTTTGAGAAATGCGGATAAAACTAAAATTTCTAAAAGAAAAAATCCAGTTTCATTGAACTATTACAGAGAAGAAGGTTATTTGAAGGAAGGACTTTTAAATTTCTTGGCTTTAATGGGATGGAGCTTTGGGGAAAATAAAGAAATTTTTACAATTGAAGAAATGATTGAAAATTTTTCATTTGATAAAATCTCGCTTGGAGGGCCTGTGTTTGACTTGGTTAAATTAGGTTGGGTAAATAATCATCATATGAGATTGAAAGATTTAGATGAATTGACCAAATTAGCAATTCCGTATTTTGTGAAAGCTGGATATTATGCTGATGAAAACTTATCAGATGAAGATTATAAAAAACTGAGAAGAATCGTGGAAATTACGAGAGAAGGTTCACATACATTAAAAGAGTTGCCAATGAATTCTTCAATTTATTTTGAAGATGAATTCGAGCTTCCAGTTATTGAAGAAGGAATGAATAGTAAAGCTAGAAAATCGGTAAAAAAATTGAGAGATTCACTAGAAACTGAAACTGGGAAAAAAGCAATTAATTTGTTTATTGAAAAAATTGATGCTTTAAATGAAGAAATTTCAGAAGGTGAAGCAAAACAAGTTTTACATGAATTACAAGATGAAATTGGAGAAGGACCTGGAGCTGTGTTAATGCCACTTAGAGCAGTTGTTACGGGAAAAGCTAGAGGGGCTGATTTATATACAGTAATTGCAGCAATTGGGAAAGAAAGAACTTTGAAGAGAGTGCAAAATACTTTAGAAAAAATTAAATAGTTTTTTGGAAAATTATTAAAATTAGAAAAATTTAGAATATAAAAAAAGGAATTTGAGATATTGGTCTTAGATTTCTTTTTTTATTTTAGAACAATTGAAAAGATTATGTTTTATTTGGATTTTTACTTTTTATGCGGTATACTTATGTTGAATCAATTTTAAAAATAATTTATTAGGAGTGATAAAATGAAAAAATTCTTACTATTTATGATGATGTTATTTTCAACAACTGTATTTGCAGAAAGTGTTAATGCAAAAGTTACGAATAAAATCAATTTTGGGATTTCTCCAAAAGAATTGAAAAATATTGTAAAAAGTGAGCCACTATCAAATTCACATGATAATGGCGATTATGCTGTTTATTATTATGCAAATGTGGAGGATCCATTGGGTATAAAAAGACAGTTAAATAGCTTTGCTTTTTCTGAAAATCATTTATTTTCAGCGGTTTTTGATTCGGTTACGACGGATGAGGAACATGCAAAAATAATTGAAGCTTATAAAAAAAATATAAATAAGATTTCTAAAGAAAAAATGAATATAAAAGAGCATAAAGGAGCATTAATATTGTATAATTCAAAAAAAATAATTGAGATATATAGAGTAGTAGACCATACATTTATAAATGTTGCTCTTTATAGTGCCGGAAAATTAAACAATAGTTTGAAAAATTATGAATAAATATAAAAAATAAAAAATGAAAGCGAGTGGTAAAAATGTTAAAAAAAGTAGGAATAGCTATGTTAATCGTAGCAAGTTTAGGAATGGCGGTTACAAGAAATAAATCAAAAGTAGGTAAAGTTCAAAAAACAGTTAAAGAAAGTAATCAGGCAAATACAAAATTAAGTAGTGAGGATAAAGAAGCGATAAATACAGCAATAAACTTTATGAATGAATATATAGAAATTAGAGATCCTGATGAGCTTGATAAATGGCTTGCAAAAGCTCCAATTACAGAAAAATTCAGAAAAGAATACCGAAGAAGAGAAAAATATATAGAATTAAGTCAAAAATCACTTGAAGGAAAATTATCTCCTGCTGATGAGAAATTTTTAAAAGAAAATGACGATATTAATTATGACTATGATGCTCTATTAGGATCAAGAATAATAGATATAAGAGAAGAAAGTGGATTTCAATTGAAAAAATATGATTCTAAGTCTAAAACAGTTTATTTAAAAGATAAATACGAGGAAGAATTTGTTGTTAATGGTACAAAAAATTATCAAGGTGGAACAGAAATAATGTTAAAACTCGTAAAACAAAACGGAAAATGGTTAATTGATGAATCAAAATAAATTAGACAAAGAAACAAATGAGATAGCGAAATAATATATAATTGAAATAAAAATAGGGATTACTGTAATTTAAAGAAATCCCTATTTTTTTATGTGAATTTTTATAATTGAAATAGTTTTTTAAAATTTCATATGGTATAATAAGTGTAAGACAGTAAATAAAAAATATAAAGAGAAATTAATAGAGAATGGAGGAAACATGGATGAAAAATTAACTAATCTGCAAATAGGTGCTTTATTGCATGATATTGGAAAAATTGTGAGAAGAGCTGGTAAAGCCGGAAAAAACAGACATTCTAAAGCAGGTGCAGAGTATTTAGAAAATAGAGAATTATTAGATATAGAAAAATATAAAGAAGTTTATAATATGATAAAGTATCATCATAACGAAGAAATAAGCGAAAATGATAAACTTGAGGGCAGTTCTTTAGCATATCTTATTTATGAAGCTGACAATATTGCATCGGGAGTGGATAGAGTAAAATATGACGATGAAATATGTGATGAAGGAGATAAAAAACAAGTTAAAAAAAATGAAGGTTTACCATTAAATTCAATATTTAACAGACTTAATGTTCAAAAAAATAATATAGAAAAAAATTTTAAATCTTTAAAATACGATAGACTTAGTTTTAATATTCCAAAGAAAAAAATAGATGAAAAGAAAATAGAAAAGGAAGAATATTTAGATAATGTATTAAAGCAACTAAAAGAAGATTTGGAAGAAATGAAACAAAAGAACATGTTGACACCTGAAAAATTAAATTCGGTATTGGAAGAAAGTTGTATATATTTTCCTTCGAGTTCGTATGTAGATTATCCAGATGTTGCTTATTATGATCATGTCAAATTGACGGCAGCAGTTGCTTCGTGCATGTATCTTTATGATATAAAAAAAGAAAATAAAAAAATAGACTATAAAGATAAATATTTTAAAAAAAATCAAAAAAAAGAAAGAGAAAAACTAAAATTTCTATTTGTATCTGGGGAGTTTACAGGAATACAAAATTTTATTTATACAATAATTTCTAAAATGGCTATGAAATCATTGAGAGGGCGGTCATTTTACCTGGAACTTTTTATTGAGCATATAATAGATGAAATTTTAGAAGCACTTAATTTATCAAGAGTGAATTTAGTCTATTCGGCAGGAAGTCAATTTTATATGTTATTGCCAAATGTTCCTGAAACTGTAGAAATTTTGGAAGAGTATAAAAATATAATAAATAATTTTCTTTTAAAAGAACTTGGAACATCTGTTTATTATGAAATTTCATATACTGAAGCAAATGCCGAAGAATTAGGAAATGGATTGAGTGAAAAAACAAAAAAAGAAAACAAACTTAAAGAAATTTTCAAAAGAAATTCTATTGAAACTTCTAGAAAAAAACTTAACAGATATTCTCAACAACAATTGGAAAAACTGTTTGACGAAGACAGTAATATAAACAAAATCCATAATGATACAAAAGAATGTGTTATTTGTAAAAAATCTGAAAAAGAAGAAATTTTAATAAAAAATTCTCAAAAAGAAACTAATGGAAATCTTGAAATATGCAATTCTTGTAAAAATTATATTCAATTAGGTAAAGATATTTCAAAATCATTTCATCAAAAAAGAACATTTTTTATGGAAAAAAATTGTGAAGAAAATAGTAGTAAATTAAAATTTCCAAAATATCCGAAAGGATCTGTAGAAATAGTTTTTAGAAATTTTGAGACAGTTAAGGAAGTAGAAAAAGAAAGTGAAAAGTTTTATAGATTTTATTCGATAAATGATGATTACTTCGGAAAAGGAAATTCAAGAAATATCAAAATTGGAAACTATAATATAAAATCAACAAATGAAGAAAAAGAGAATAGTCTTGTTGAATTTACGGAATTAGTTAAAAAGAGTAAAGGAATTGAAAGACTTGCTGTGTTAAGAGCGGATATTGATAATTTGGGAACTTTATTTCAAACAGGTTTTGAAGATAGGGGATTTGTTAATATAGATGGAGAAAAAGAACCGTATAAATTTGTAAGATTCTCAAAAATAGTAGTTTTGTCAAGATATTTGTCTGATTTCTTTAAAAGAGTGATAAATTTGATATTAGAAAGAAAAAATTTGACCGATGAAAAAAATGAATTGTTTAAAGAATACTGTAATATAATAACAGAAAGAACAAAAGAAAAAACAGATGGAAGAAATATTGTGCTAGTGTATTCTGGTGGAGATGATGTTTTTGCAATTGGGACTTGGAATGATATTATTGAATTTTCTGTTGATTTAAGAACGGCATTTAAGGAATTTTCAAGTGATAGAGTTACACTGTCGGCAGGAATAGGATTCTTTGATGAAAATTATCCAATATTTCAAATGGCACAAAAAACAGGAGAATTAGAAAAACTTGCAAAATCATATAATGAAAATAAAATCGGCAAAACTGCAAAAGATGCTATTGCATTATTTGGAGTGGAAAAAAATGACAAATTAAACCATATTTATAAATGGGACGATTTTATAGAAAAGGTTTTAAATGAAAAATATAGTTATTTAAAATCTAAGATTAGTTTGAAGGAAAATGAAGAAACAGAAAAAGTGTTTGTAGGAAAGTCAAAATGGTATAGTCTTATGAATCTTATAAGAAGTCAGTTTGAAGAAAAAGAAAATGAAAAACATAGAATTGATATTGCTAGATTTGCTTACATAATTGCAAGAATAAAATATGATAAACAAAATGAAAGACAGGAAAAAAATTATTTAGATTTGAAAAAACAACTGTTTGAATGGATAAAAAATGAAGAAGATGCAAAACAATTATTGACGGCAATAAATATATTGATTTATGAGTATAGGGAAAATAAGTAATTTGAAATTAAGAATTAAAATTAAATATTATAAAATAAAAATTTATTACAAATTTAGAAAGGAAATTTGTTATGGAAAATAAAACAGTGGAAGAATTAGTAAAAGAAAATAAAAATAATATGGTTACAACAACACAGTTAAGACAACTTTTATCAAATTCAGTAATAGTAAAAAATAAAATATCTTCAAAAAAGAAAGAAGATAAATTATCAGATGAATTATTAAACGATGTAAAGTATCTTTTAATAAAACATACATATCAGTGCGGTAGAAAATCTAAAGTAAAAGAATTTGACCAAAAATTTAAAATTTCGGAAAAATTGAAAAAAATAAAAAACAAAAAAGATTTTGATAGATTTTATCGTTATTTAGAAGAAATAGTTGCATATGTAAAATATTACGTGGATAAAGATTAGTTAAAAAATTTCAGTAAGGAGTGAAAAATAGTTATGAATACATTAAAAGGAAAATTTATTATAACAGGTAAAATAAAAGTTTTAACAGGGCTTCATATAGGGACATCTGGAGATTTTTCGGCGATAGGAGCAGTAGATAACATTGTAATTAGAGATACAGTTACAAATAAGCCAATTATACCAGGATCTTCATTAAAAGGAAAAATGAGATATTTGCTTTCTAGAACTAAATATAATGATAATTCTACATTAACAATGCCAAATATAAAAGAAGAATGTGATAAAAAATATGATGAAATTAAAAGATTATTTGGCTCTTCTGAAAAACCAATAACTTTATCAAGGTTACAATTTTGTGATATGTTACTTAGAGAGAAAGATTATGGTAGAGATGTTGAGTTTGATTTGCCATATACAGAAATAAAATATGAAAATACAATAGATAGGGGAACTGGTATTGCAAATCCAAGACAGCAAGAAAGAGTTCCAGCAGGTTCGGAATTTGATTTTAGATTGATTTATAATATTGAAAATACAGAGAATATGGAAGAAGAAGTAAAATGTGATTTTGAAAATATACTTTTGATGTTTGAATTACTTGAAGATGATTATTTGGGAGGACACGGAACTAGGGGATATGGTCGTGTTAAATTTGAGGATTTAAAATTGATAGAAAAAGTTTATATAGAAGAAAATAAAGATGGTATAGAAGATTTGAAATCAGAAATTAAAAATATTAAAGATTATAGTAGAAGATTTGGAAAGTAGGAGAGAATAATGACTTATTTACTATATAAATTAAAATTTCCAAATGGAATTCATGTTGGTGCAAATAGTTCTTTAGAATTGACAAGCACAACTGTAAGTTCAGATGTTTTTTATTCTGCTTTTTATGCTGAATATGTTAGAATATTTGGAGAAAATGATAGAGAATTATTACAATTGACAGAGAATGATGAATTTAAAGTATCAGATTTATTGCCTTTTAAAGAAATGAAAACAGAAACAGTTTTTTATGTTCCAAAGCCATTTGTAAATGATATTGAAAGAAAACAAAGTAATGATGAAAATGAGCAAGTTGTAGATAGAAAAAAGGTAAAGAAATTAAGTTATATCCCTGCAAGCAGATTAAAGGAATATTTTGAATTTTTGGAAACAGGAAAAAATTTTCCTGAAATAGATGATGATTTTGGAGAAAAGGAACTGCATACTAAAAATAAAGTTTCAAGAATTGGAGAAGATACCGAACTTTATAATATTGAAGTTTTTAGATTTAATAAAGATTCAGGACTTTATTTTATTGTGCAATTACCAAAAGAATGGCAAGAAAAATTTGAAAATGTATTGGAAAGTTTATCGCTGACAGGAATAGGTGGGAAAAAGAGTGCTGGATATGGGCAATTTATTAGAGAACTTAAAACAGAAAATTACAAGGAAGATGCTATATTTTTACATACGAATTTAAAAAAAATTTCTACTTCTGGCAAATATTTATTGTTATCGTCATATTTGCCACAAAAAGATGAAATTGAAAAAATAAAAAATAAAGAAAATGGTTATCAATTAATAAAAAGAAGTGGATTTGTAAATAGTCCTAAATATAGTGAAAATTCACAAAAAAGAAAACAACTTTACATGATTTCTTCAGGAGCAGTATTGAATTTTAAACCAGCAGGAAGATTAGCAGATTTGAAATTGCATGGAAATCATAGTGTTTACAGAATGGGAAAGCCGATAGTTATAGGAGTGACTTATGGGAAAGATAGTTAAATACAAAATGGAGATGGAAGTTTTGACACCTGTGCATATTGCAGGGGCTGAATATAAGTCGAAATTGAATAAGAAAGAATATATTTATGATGAAGATAAAAAAATATTAACACTGATAGATAGTAATAAATTTATTAAATTTTTAACTGAAAAAGGCTATTTTGAAAAATATTTGTCTTATATTGAAACTCAAGCTAATATAAAAGAAAACAAACAAGACGATTTGAGTAAATTTTTAAAGGAAAATGGAATATATGAAAATATAAATATAAATAAATTTAAGAAAAAAGAATATGAGCAAAGTTTAAATACAAAAAATGGGATTACTTTGGTAAATAGAGATGTAAATGGAACTTCATATATTCAGGGAAGCTCGATAAAAGGGGCTTTGGTAAATCTTTTATTGGTTAGTTATATTATAAGAAATAGAAATGAATTTAAGGATGAGATAAGTTACATATATAGCATAATAAAAAAAATAAATAATGAAACTAAAAAAAAGGATATGGATGAGATAAAAAGTAAAATTAGTAATGTGGTTAAGAATATAGAGGATCAAATATTCCATAAAAAAGAAAAAATAATTATTAGAAATGAAAAAAATGTTCTAACAAAACGTATATTAAGGGAAAATGATGAGAAAACTAAGAAGTTTGGAATATCGATATCAGATACCTATAATACAAAAGATGAAAATTTTTGTTTTTTTAAAGATTATGATGAAAAGTTAGAAGAAAATAATCAAGTAAAACCAATGCCTGTAATTAGAGAATATATTAATCCAAAAACTAGATTTATATTTGACATTACTTTAGATTTTGAATTGCTTTCAGAAACTAGACTAAAAATAAATGATTTTAATGATTTGATAAATTTTCTAAAAAAAGCTATGAATTATTTGATAAAGAATACTTTGGAAACACCTAATGATTTGGGTAGTCAAAATTTAATATTAGGAGCAAATACAGGTTTTCATCAGAAAACAATTATTCATGCATTATTTGGAAATGAGAAAAATAGATTGGATGTTGTAAAAAGACTTTTACATCAGAGTAATAGTGATAAAAAATTAAATCATTTAATAGATGATGAATTTTCTCCAAGAGTGTTAAATAGAATAAAGATTAAAGAAAATGGGGAACTAAAATCGAAGTTAGCAGGATTAGTTGAAATTAGGAAAATATCTCAAAAGGAAGTGGGGAAATAAGATGCTTGCAAAAATAGAAATGGAAATTGAAGGAAATGGGTTAGATGTGAATATGAGTTCACTTTTTCATGGATATTTGATGAATAGTATCGATTCTGCTTATGCGGATTATTTGCATTATAATGAAACGCATCCTTATACTTCCTGTATTTATAAAGATATGGAAAGTGGAAAAATATTTTGGAGAATAACGACCTTTAATAAAAATGCTTATGAGATGTTAATAAAATATTTTTTGGAAAATGATGTAAAAAATATTTATTTGGAAAAAAAGGGAGTTGAAGTATTTGTAAAATCATTTTCTATGAAAAAAACATCTTTTGATGAGCTATTTTTTAATGACGAGAAAAAAAGTAAAATATATTTTTTAACTCCGACAACTCATAAATCAAATGGATTATTACAAATATTTCCGAATATTTCGACATTACTTCTGGGAGTAATAAATAAAATAAATCAACATTCGGATACAATTAAGTTGGAAGATGAAAATGTGATAAATGAACTTTTTGAAAAAGTGTATATTGATGAATATTATTTACGAACGAGATATTTTTTTTTGGAAAATGTAAGGATTAAAGGGTTTATTGGAAATATAAAAATTAGAATAAAAAGTAAAGATGAAATACTTTGGCAACTTATGAATTTTTTATTGAAAGTAGCTGAATATACGGGATTTGGAGTAAAAACAGCTTTGGGAATGGGAGGAATAGAAATTGGATAATAAGAATATTGATGAAAATAAAGAAAGAGTACTTTTAACATTTGCAGGAAATACTGACCCAACTAGAGGTAATTATGATGGGCCTATACTTCATATTTGCCGTTATTATAGACCTGAAAAAATATATTTGGTTTTAACTTCTGAAATGCAAAAAAGAAATGAGAATAAAATTTATGAAAAAGCGATAAAGGAAAGTTTGAAAGATTATAACCCAATATTTGAATATATTAATACTGATATTGATAATGCACATTTGTTTGATATATATTTTAATAAAATAAATGAAACATTTAATAAAATAAAATTAGAACATCCAAATGCGGAAGTTTTAGTAAATGTAACATCAGGAACTGCTCAAATGATTAGCAATTTAGTAATGTACACAGTTGATGCTGTAAATATAAATATTATTCCTATACAGGTTGCAACTCCTGAAGGAAAAGGAAATACCTCAGAAGTTGTAAATGATAGTTACAAAGTAAACGATGAAAAAGAAAATAATTTTGATAATATAGAGGAATTTAGAACAAATCGAATATTATTGCCTGATTTAAGACAATATTCAAGACTTTTAGCAAAAAATCAGATAAAAGGATTGCTAAAAAAATATGAATATTCGACATGTCTAGAGTTGTTAAAAAGAGATATTTTTCAAGAAAATAGTAAATTAAACGGACTTCTTAATTTTGCAAATGATAGACGACACTTAAAAGGTTTGAAATCAAATGGGAAATTAAAAAGTTTGAATGATAAAAAATTTGATAAATTCTATTATTACAGTAAAGATGAAACAAATGAAAATAAAATAAGGGAATGGTATAAAATTGCAGATTATTTTGCTCTTGCTAATATAAAACAAAAAGCTGGTGATATAGCAGGGTATACGATAATGTTAGAACCTTTGATTGTAAATATTTATTTGTCAATTTTAAGAGATATTTTTGGAAAAAAATTATCAGATTTATTTTCAGAAAAAAGAAAAGATAGAGAATTCAGTTATAAAACAGATATTTCAATAATAAAAAAATACGATGGATTAAAAGAAAAAATCGAATGTGAATTAGGAATTGCGGAATTGAAAGATTCAACATTTATATCAGATAATGTTTTAATTGCTACGATTAAATATTTTATTGAAAAAAATGAGTCTGAAATACTTCAAAAAATGGACTTAGAATATTTTTCTGATTTTAGTAATACTTTGCATAAAATAAAAGAAGTTAGAAATATGATTGCTCATTCATTAAAAACTATTAATAGAGATGATTTTAACAGTGAAGCCAAAGTTGGAATAGATACTATAAATAAAGAAATAATTGATTTTTTCGAAAAATATTATACAGATTTTGGATATGAAGAGAGTATGATATGTGTTTATGATGAAATAAATAAAATAGCAAATGAAATTTTGGAAACAGAAAAATAAATTATAATGAAAAAAGTAGAAGATTTGTAAAAATTTAAATTACAAATTTTTTATTTGGCTAGAGTATTTTTCAAAGAACATGAGGTAGGTTAGAATGAGCAATGTTTATGTTTATGAACAAGGAGCAATGTTAAAATATAAAGAAAATAGATTAATTATAAATTATTCAGAAGATGATTTTAAGTCGATACCGATTGAAAATATAGATAATGTTGTGATTTTTGGTGCGATTCAAGTCAGTATAAAATGTGTTCAGCAAATGTTGATAAGAGGAGTAAACTTGACGCTCTTATCTAAAAATGGATCTTATTTTGGAAGATTGGAATCTACAGGGCATGTAAATATAAATAGACAGAGATTACAATTTAGAAAAAGTGATGATAAAAATTTTTCTTTGAAAATAAGTAAACAATTTATCAAAGGAAAAGTATCAAATCAAAGGACTATACTTATGAGAGCAAATAAGTTGTTAAAAAATCCAGAATTGTCAAATATTATATTGAAAATGTCTGTTTATTTCCAAAATATAGATGATGCCAAATCTATTGAGGAATTAATGGGTATAGAAGGACATTTAGCAAAAATGTATTATCAAGGCATCAGCAATATAGTTGATAAGGAGTATTCATTTTCACAAAGAACAAAAAGACCGCCAAAAGATCCGTTTAATTCTGTTTTAAGTTTTGGCTATACTTTACTTCATTATGAAATATTTACGATTGTTGAATCTAAAGGATTAAATTCTTATGCTGGATTTTTGCATTCTGATAAACATAAACATCCTGCATTGTGTTCTGATTTAATGGAAGAATGGAGACCAATATTAGTGGATTCTTTGGCAATTGCTCTTTTAAATAATAATAAAATAAAAAAAGAAAATTTTGAATACAATAAAGAAAATGGTGGCGTGTATTTGGATAAGGAAGGATGTAAAAAATTTATTATTGAATTTGAAAAAAGATTAAGACAGGAAGTTGGGTATGTTAAAGAAGTGTCATATAAAATGAGTTTTAGGCGAATAATAGAATATCAAATAATGCAATTAATAAAAGCAATAGAAGAAGATAATCCAGATTTATATAATTCAATATTAATAAGGTGATGATAATATGGATGAATGGGATTTTTTAGATGAAGATTTTTGTAATGAATTTTTTGAAGATATCTTTACAGTTGTTGTAATTTATGATATTATAGACAACAAGAGAAGAGAATTTCTTAAAAAACTCTTAAATTCTTTTGGAAATAGAATTCAAAGGTCAGCTTTTGAATGTTTATTGACTAGAGAAAAATGTGAAATTCTTTTAAAAAAAATAGAAAAGTTTGCACAAGAAGGGGATTTAATAAGAATATACAGACTTAACCAAAATGTAAAAAAAGTAATCTACGGTGAATTAACAGAAATTGAAAATGAAGATTATTATTTTATATAAAAATTACCACGATACTGTAAAAATGGGAATTAGAACATAATTTTTGTTCTTTCAGAAAAGAAAACTGAAAATTTAAATAATTCTCACGAAAATAGCCAAATAACATATCATAAAATAAGGGTTTAATTGGTGGAGGATAAAAAAGAATAAAACTCCGAAAGGAGACGGAAACATAAGTCATCAGATAGACAAATATCAAAATCTTGTTGTGAATAAAAAAGAATAAAACTCCGAAAGGAGACGGAAACTTAACGCTATCTCCTGTAATTCTACGTTTGTAATTTCATTATAAAAAAGAATAAAACTCCGAAAGGAGACGGAAACATTTTTTATATTATGCTGTAACACTACTTAGTATCTTTAATAAAAAAGAATAAAACTCCGAAAGGAGACGGAAACCTGCTTCTCTCGATTGCATACCGACACATATTATTATAAAAAAGAATAAAACTCCGAAAGGAGACGAAAACCAGTAGAAATACTACTAAACAATTATGCTACTGTAGAGGGAATAGTGTAAAATTAACTTATAAATATTTATAAACTAGGAAATATTAGTAATTACAAAATAAAATTGGGCTGGAATTACAATAATCTTGCAGTGTATGATATGGGTACCACATGGACGGTTATGATTGAGATGAGTCAAAATATATTGAGGTATTAAATTAACTTAATAATTTATAAAATCAAAAAAACACTTTATGATAACGAAATATAGGAAATAAGTGTATTAATGCAGTTCGATGGGTATAGTAATGAATTTATTTGTTATATGATTGAGCATTTTCAAGTTTTATTTGAAAATGCTTATGTAAAAAATACAACGACATTAAAACAGTTGGAGTATTATAGTACTGTTGGAACATTGACGTATAATGATTTAAGAAGCAAGTTAGATATTTTAGAGCATTATAAGGATATACAGACATTTTTAATTAACAATAGTAATTATAAAGAAGTATTGTTATCTATTTTTTGAGAATGTAGAAAAATTTGAAGTAATAATAATTAAAATTTTACGGTTATACAATTGATTATGAGATAGAAGAAAATTATTATAAAAAAAATTAAACTCTGAAATAAGGTAAAATTTTTTGATTAATTGAAAAAGATAAGTTATAGTCAGAATTAAATTGCTTTAAAATCCTTTAAAATTAGAAGATTGAACAAATAAAAAAAGAACTATATTATTATATTTACAGTTCTTTTTTGTAATTTTAGAAGTATTAAAAATTAAATTTCCAAAAATCCCTTCTCAAATTCCTCTTCCGTAAGCACCTGAACGCCCAATTTTTCAGCTTTTTCCAGTTTGCTTCCAGCCTTTTCCCCAGCGATTAGAAAATCCAGATTTTTTGAGACTGCTGACAGATAGTTTCCACCTTTGGACAGGATAATATCTTTTATATCGTTTCGTTTGTATTTTTGTAGTTTTCCAGTTGCAAGAAAGTTTTTGTCTTTTATTGGATTATCTGCTATTTCTTCTGAATTAGTTTCATCAACGGCAAACTGCAATCCTATATTTTGTAAATCTGTGATAATTTTCCAGTTATTTTCATCATTTAAGAAAGTATTTACAGCAAGTGCCACTTTATCGCCAATTCCTTTTACAGACAGTAAATTTTCGATTGACTGATTTTTCAGATTTTCAATATTTTTAAAAGTTTTTGTCAAAAGGTTCGCATTAAATTTTCCAACAAAAGGGATTCCAAGTGCGTAGAGAACTTTTGAAAAATCACGATTTTTACTGGACTCAATGCTATTTATTAAGTTATCTACACTTTTTTGTCCCATTTTTTCGAGATTTTCCAATTCTTCACGGTATTTTTCCAACGAATAAATATCAACTATTGTTTTTATTTTTCCTAATTCAATAAATTTTTCGACA
>ERZ773062.811-NODE-811-length-14690-cov-2.570823_pt1 | contig 14690 bp, 8 predicted proteins | sample MGYA00580626_ERZ773062 | MGnify/ENA primary metagenome ERZ773062 (study PRJEB29015, sample SAMEA2738003) | human oral metagenome | biome: human oral; feature: human-associated habitat; material: dental | place: China | collected 2058 ...
CTTGTATAGATCTCCTATACCGTTTTTTTCTATAGCTTGGGCAAGTATATTGTAAGTTCCGTTCTTCTCATATACATTAAGACTTCCGCTTACAATTATTTTCATTCCGTCCTTTAATACAAAATCAAGATTTTTCTTGCAATTTGAAAACATAATGACTGAAATAGCCGCTTCACTGTCTTTTAAAGTAAAATATATATGCCCCATGCTGTGGTACTTACAATTTGACACCTCTCCGCTTACACTGATATTTTTCAACAAAAAATCTTCACTTATAAGCATTTTTATATAAGAGTTGATTTTGCTTACCGTATAAACCTTAGACATAAACCTCCTACACTGCCATAACTTTATCAAAATAACTTAACTAATTACTACTTTATTTGCAGTTATAAGATGCACAAAGGCAAGTCAAATGTTAACATTAGCCTGTCAGATATATATTTATAATATGCTAAATGAAAGCTTGCTTTCAGGTACATATTATACATATATATCCAGGCTACCTGAACTGTAACAATCAAGTAGCTACAAAAACAAAATATTCGTCAAGTTATTTTTAATACTACACAAGCTTTGCCAAGACTCCGTTTACAAAACTGTGCGCCTCATCACCGGCATATTTTTTGGCAAGTTCCACAGCCTCGTTGATGGCAATATTGGCAACTATATTTGAATCAAATTTCATCTCATAACAGGCTATCCTAAGAATACTGAGTTCCACCCTGCCTATACGCTTTAAGCTCCAGCCTGTAGTTACTTTTGCTAATTTTTCATCTATATAGCCAATACTTCCTATAATATCTTCCATTCTTTTTTTAAGTTTGTCTCTTTCAGAAAGTTCTATAGCCTCAACTGAAAAAGACTCCTCCTCAGCTTCTTCCTCAAGCTCCAAGTATCTTTCAATCTGTTCAATTCTTTCTTCCTCTTCTTCATAAAATGATATACAAAACATCATTCTAAGACAATGTTCTCTGAATACCCTTCTGGTCATCAGTTGTCCCCCTGTCAATTTCTATTACTATACCAAACACATTTTCTATGATATATCCTTCATTATACTTTATTACATGAAGATTAACAAGTTATTGACTTATTAAGTGCAAATGACCAAATAATTTTTTCTGCAACTTTCTTTTGTTTCATCATGGAAAGCGCCCTTGCATAATAATCAAGTTGTATACTGTACCTTGTTATAAGAGTATCTTCCTTTCTGACCCTGTCGGTTTTGTAGTCTATTAAAATAATTTCATCTTCATACTCTATATAGGCATCTATTATTCCCTGTATAAGTATGGTTTCTTTTGAGCTCGAAAGTCCCAACTCATCAGCCGCTATGCCCATAGTAAATATTGCCTCTCTTTTTAATATACCCTTCCTAAAAGCCTCACTCATAATATTCGCCAGATCCGAATGCATAAAATTTTCTATATCCTTTAAGTTTATAAGGCTTTTATAATCCTTGCTTATAAGCTTTTCGTTATAAAGTTTATCAATATAGGACGAAAGCCCCAAACTTTCAGCCTCATCAAAATCAATCACTTGCATAAGCTTATGGTAGGCATTTCCTCTTATACTTGCCTTATTGGGCTCTGTAGATTTCTTCTCCTTATCCTCATAGAGAATATTTGCTTCTTCATCTATCATAAGGCTTTTTTTAATGTCAGACACTGAAAACTTTATGTCAAGGTCAATATCACTTATATAGTCGTACGGCTTTTTTACCAGCTCATTTAATTTAGTATCGTTTATAAGCTTCATGCTGTCGAGCTTTTCTTTTAATCTAAAAGTTTCTATCTGCTTTTTTTCTTCATACTGCATAAGTTCTTCAATCTTAACAAGCGTAGTTTTTATACTTTTTCTTGTCTTTACATCACTTAGCAGCAAAAAGTCAAGGTATGAACTCGCATTCATAATATCAAGCATACTGAGTTTATTACTTTCTTCTATATGGCTGTACTTTTCATACGCCTTGTCGGCAGTATCAATTACGCCGCTAAGTATAAGCTTTTCCTTTGCCCTGCTCATCGCAACATAAAGGACTCTTAACTCTTCACCCAAGTTATCGATCCTTTTTTTGTATTTTAATACATTTTTCTTGATACTGCTTGACTTTAATCCGTATTCCAGATCGACATAATCACAGGCTATTCCAAGCTTTGAGTCGGCTATAATAGCATTTTTATAATCAGAAGTATTAAATCTTTTATGTAAGCCACTTACGAAACATACCGGGAACTCAAGCCCCTTGGACTTATGTATACTCATGAGCCTTACAGTATCTTCATACTCCGACACTACCGAAGCCTCTCCGTAATCGGTATTATACTGCTTTAAGTTGTCTATATATTTTATAAAATTAAAAAGCCCCTTATAACCTATGCTCTCATACTGTTTAGCCATCTCTGTAAGCATTAAAAGGTTGGCTCTTCTTATATGTCCGGCAGGTAGTAAGGATACTATATCCAGATATCCGCTACTATCATATATATATCTTAATAATTCACTCAGCTCCATATATGAAGACTTTTTTCTGTAATCAAAAAGCAGCTTGAAGGCTTTTTTTATCTTTTTTTCGGTATCGGGAGCGTTAAATATTATTTTTTTTTGCAATATGGCTTGGCACATTTCATAGACCTTGTTGCTCTTTTTAGTTTCGTCCTCTTCTTTCTCCATGTACTTTCTGTAATAGGCTGTAATAAGTGCAAGCTCGTTATCACTTAAGTCTATTATAGGGGAATGTAAAAAAGCGCTTAAGTCTATATTCATATAGGGATTATCTATTGCCGAAAGTATTGCCAGTACAAGCTTTACTTCCATGGCATCAAAATATCCGGTTGAAGTGTTGGCATATGCCGGTATGCCTTCTTTTGAAAGTACATCTATGAATTTTTCACTCTGTCCCTGCATGGATCTTAATAAAATCACAATATCCGAGTATTTAAGCTGTCTGTAAGAGCCGTCCTCATCCCTTACCAAAAGCGTATTTTTAAGCTCTTTTATGCGCTTTGCAATCATGCTTGCTTCAAGTACTGCACTGTCTTCTTCAAAATCGTACTTTTCGAGTAAAAGCAGTTCAGTTTGTGAAGCTGTAGATAAACTGTCTTTATTTATTTTTTCAAAATCAGCTCCTACATAAAGTGCCGCCTCCTTGTCATAATCTATACCTCCCACACTTTCGGACATAATATTAAAAAATAAATCATTTATGCTCTTTAGCACAGTTTCTCTGCTTCTAAAGTTCTTTTTAAGTACTACCTTTACTTCTTTCTCCGACTGCATTTTGTCATAGGCTGTATAGGTATTATATTTTGACAAAAAAAGCTCGGGTCTTGCCTGTCTGAATGCATAGATGGACTGCTTTACATCTCCTACCATGAATACATTGCCGTTATCAAGGGCTGACAATATACTTTCCTGAACATAGTTTGAGTCCTGGTACTCATCTATGTATATATCCTTAAAATGCTTTGCATATTCTAGGGCAACCTGACTTCTTGACATATCCTCATTGTAGAGGATCTCAAGAGCATAATGCTCAAGATCCGCAAAATCGGCAACATTTCTTTCAAGTTTTACCTGCTTAAACCTTACTATAAAGTCCTTTACTATATTTATAAGAGTACTTATTGCCTCTTTTTCATACTCCGCCTCTATCTCAAGAGTTTCTTCATCCCTTATAAAGTCCTTTATAAGCCTTTCTTTTATAAATTTTTTGTAATTATCCCTTATTCCCTTTGCTATATTTTTAAGCTCCGCATCTGCGTCCTTTGATACCCTGCCTATATTAGGAAAATCAAACATAAGCAGTGCCTCTCTAAGTTTTGCATAGTCTTTTGCAAGACAAAGATTTTTTGCAAGTGCAAGTTCGCTTATAAAGGTCTGCTTATAGCCAAGCTCTCCCCTGTCACAGATGTCTATGGCTCTTTCTATTTCATTTTTAATATCATTTGCATTTTTGACTATATTTTCAACTATATAAGCTTCCCATCTTGTTTTAAAATCCTGTGTCTCATAGCTTTTTAATATCTCATCAAGCCAAAGCAAGGGTCTTGGCATAGCCATGGCATAGCTGTATATTTCCTGTATATACTCCCTTAACCTGTCATCACTTCTTGCCTTGGTATATGCATTAAGCAATTTTATAAATCCGCCATCATTCTTTTGATAAAGCTCTTCCATAATAATATCCAAGGTTTCAGGCTTAAGAAGCTCCAGCTCCGACTCATCCGCTATTCTAAAAGACGGGTCAAGCTCTATCTTATCTATATGCTCCCTTATTACAGACAGACAAAAACTGTCTATAGTACTTATATTGGCACTGTCTATAAGTGTAAGCTGCCTTTTAAGCCTCTTATACTTATCACTTTCATGGCATTGTTTAAGCAGCTCTTCTTCAAGACTTTTAGCTATTCTTTCCTTCATCTCCAAAGCTGCCGCCTTGGTAAATGTCATCACCAAAAGCTCATCAATATCTATAGGATTTTTGTCGTCCGTGATTTGTCTTATAATTCTTTCTACCAATATAGCGGTCTTTCCGCTTCCTGCCGCAGCGGAAACTAAAATATGTTTATTTCTTGTATCTATGGCAGCCTGCTGCTCACTTGTCCATTTTCTCGTCATTTAATATCTTCTCCCATACAAGTTCTTCTTTCATCTTCTTAAGTACATTATACTCATGCTGTCCGCTCTTTTTATCAAATCCGCACAGGGCGGAATAGGCACAATAATCACAGGCTGTATAGTTTCCTCTTTGAACCGGACTTATGCTTATATTTCCTTTTTGTATATTTTGTGCTATATCAATACTTTTATTTTTAACAAAGCTCCTTAAGGCCTCTATTCTTTCGCTTGAAGCCGTACTTGAACGGTAATCTTGAACTACACCATCTTTTAAGCTTACAGGGATTACATCACTGTAAGAGCTTATGTTGGTATCAAGATTTTTTATGATATCCAGATCCGTATTTACTATACCGCTTGGACGAAAATAGTTAAGCCTTGCCCTTTCTATATCTTCCTTACTGCTAATATCTTCCATGGATATTATAGGCTCATCAATATTTATATACATAAATGCCGCCGGAACTATTTCCTTATTCGGATATTTCTTTTTAAGCAACTCCATAATAACCTCAAGGTAGCTTACAAGCTGTATCTGCTTTCCGTAATATGCAAGATCCGTTTCCCACTTTGTAGAGCCGGTTTTATAATCGATAATTTTAAGCAGTACCTTATCCTCAAGTTCGCATACATCTACTCTGTCTATTTTTCCTCTAAGTCTTAGTTTTTCCGTATCCGAAAGACTTATATTAAGTGATTTAAGCCCCTCCGCATAAGAAAAACTCTTCTCATTCCACAGGGGTAAGAAGTTTCCGAGTTTTATCTGCTCAAGCAATATAACTATACTTTGCTTTGCCATACTCTCAAGTCTTGATAAACTGTACTTTTGTTTATCGCTGTCCGCATATATGGCAAATTCGGGTAAAAGCATAAGTTCATTTACAACAGCTTCAACTGTTTTATGCACCCTTGCATTTTCCATGTTTCTTATATCAAACTTATTCTTTGATGAAAGATTAAAAAATCTTTCTATTACGGCATGTATAAATACTCCTATATCCACAGCCTCAAGACCGTAAGCTCTTCTTTCCTCAAGCCCTAAGCCGTATCTTGCAAAGTAAGAATAGGGGCAGTCTACATACTTTTCAAGGGAAGTAACGCTGCACTTTATCTCCCTTCCAAAAAGCTCCAAAGCCGTTTTTCTACCAAGCGCCGACTCTTTATCTATATATAGATATGCCTTTTCAAACATTTGCTTATCTACCGTTTTATAGATGCTTCTTAATTCCACATCCTTAGCACTTTTGTCTTCAAGCTCAAACTCACCTTTTTTAAGCGAGATTAAATCTCTTATAAATGCCTCCTTAAGCCCGTCTTTTGAATATATCTTAATAAGCTTGGCTGCATTTATCACCTCTACATCTGTAAAAAGTGCTGCCAGCATAGCTACTATATAAGAAGGTTTTAATGATTTACCCAAGTTATCTAAGTTTGAATAACTTACACTCAGGTATTCAAAGGACTTTGTAAGATTCATATAAAGGTAATACCTTTGCACTATCAAATCTTCTTTGGCAGTTGCCGAAAGCTCTATACCTTGAGACTTTAGGCTTTCTTTTTCTCTATCATTTAATATACTGTCACTTTGCTTTAATTTAGGTATTATACCATCATTGGCACCTACTACAAACAAGGCTCTTACCCTGTCTATCCTGCTTCTTTTTAAATCTCCGAAAAATACTCTGTCAAGCTTTTTAGGTATCATACCTACACTTATCTGAGCAAAACCCGCTTCCAAAAGCTCGTATAACTCTTTGCTGCTTAGTTTTTCACCTCCAAGTAAATTATCAGTCTTACCCAGTAATGCTATAAGCTCCTCATATACTTTCTCATATTCCCTTGCATGTGCAAAATCTTTCGCCTCTTCAAACTCCTTGCTTAAGTCAAGCATCTTAGCCTTTGCATCCTTTGAGTCTATAAGCCTTATAAGCTCTTCTATTACCTTTTTTGTATCGGCGGATTTTGATTTTAAGAGCTTATAAAGAGGCTCCAGATCCTCTACTATTATGTTTTTAGACATATTTAATTCCTCAATATCGACACCGCTAAGCTGCCTTGGAATATGCTCCCAAGTCTTTTTTATCTTTGCCAATCCCTTAATTCCGCATATATACATATAGTCATCTATTGAAGCCAAGGTAGAGTAGTCCATGTCTATTAAGGGACTGCGTATGTATCTCATAACGGAAGTGTAAGAAAACTCCTCTCTTACCACGCTAAGACAGGCTCTTACAAATTCCACTAAAATATTGGAGCTTATACTTATGTTATCGTCTATAAATACGGGAATATCATTAAGTCTGCACTTATGCTTAAATTTATCTATATAAGAGGACATATCCGCACAAAGAATAGTTATGTCCTTATATCTTAAGTCCTTTTCCTTAACCAAATGCATTATACGGCTTACTGCCATATCAACTTCTTCGTCAATATTAGCCGCTTTTATAATATCTACTTTTTTCTCGGCACTGATTTTAGAATAGGGCTTGTATCTTAGAAAGTATTTTTCAATATGCTCTATTACCTTACTTTTAACAAAGTTAGAATCTTTGGCTTTAAGCTTATCATTCAGATCAATATACTCTATATCTTTAACTGCCGCCTCATTACATAACTTAAGTATTTTTTCATGCATTCCCTTACTCATGTTAAATAAGTCGGCTTCATCGGTTTTTTCTTTTATATTCTCACCCGTTCCTATAGTTACGGTACAGCTAAGTGTTGAACAATGTTTTAATAATTCTTCTATCAGCTTATACTGTATAGGGGTAAATCCTGTAAATCCGTCAAGTATTATACTTGCTCCTTTTATAAAATTGCTTTCTTTTATATATTTTACAAGTATGTCCGGTATTTCCTCAGTACTTATATACTTATCCTTCGTATACTCTATAAAGCTTTCATACATAAGGTTAAGATCCTTTAATTTGTGTCTTAAGCCTGTGGAAATATTTTCATTTTTTGATATTTCTTCTATTCTTTCACTGCTTATATCATACTGGTAAAGTTCCGATATCATGGACTTGATATTGTCTATAAAGCCTGTTTTGGCAAATTGATTTTTCCAAACCCCAAGCTCCTTGGATCTGTCCATGGAAAGTTTTCTTATAATCATTACCTTGGCTATATCATCCAAGACATCGGGAGTTACTATACCAAGCTCCGTAAATACTCTATATGCCAGTCTGTTAAAACTAAGTACATCTATATTGTCGGTTGCATGAAAAGGATGCAGCTGCACTATAGCCTTTTGCGTCTGCATGGTATACTGCTCGGGTACTAATATTATAAAAGTTTTGTCGGGATTTTTTATAGCCTCTTTTATACAGTTCTTATATGCAAATGTAGTCTTTCCGCTGCCGGAAGCTCCCAGGATAAATCTCATTTTCGCTACCTCAAGATTAAAATTTATCTTCATTATATCCTAAAACCGAATTTTTTAATATCTACTTTATTTGCCTATCTTTCATTAATACTGGATATATGTTACAATGTCTAAGTATCTCACTTATAAAACCTTGTGAGATTTGTATAGTGTACATTTAAGCTATAAGATTCATTGTAGCTTTTACAAGATTTAATAAAGGAGGCTGGAAATGCGAAACCTTAGTTTACTTACTGATTTGTACCAATTAACCATGTTGCAGGGTTACTTCGAAGAAAAACAGGCAAATGAAACCGTTATCTTTGATATGTTCTTTAGAAATAACCCTCACTCAGGAGGCTACTCTGTCTGTGCCGGTTTGCAACAAGTCATAGAATATATAGAGGGACTGCACTTTGCGGATGAAGATATCAGTTATCTTAAAACTCTTAATTTATTCAGTGATAAATTTTTGTCATATCTAAAAGACTTCAAATTTACCGGAGATATCTATGCTATCCCTGAAGGCAGCGTAATATTCCCAAAAGAACCCATCATGAAAATTGTAGCTCCGATTATGGAAGCTCAACTTATAGAAACCGCCCTTCTTAATATTATAAACCATCAATCCTTAATAGCTACCAAGGCATCTCGTGTTGTATTTGCCGCAAATGGTGATACGGTACTGGAATTCGGTCTTAGAAGGGCTCAAGGACCTGATGCCGGCATCTACGGTGCAAGGGCTGCTATGATAGCCGGATGTTTTGCTACCAGCAATGTACTTGCCGGACAGATGTTTGATGTCCCTATAAGAGGCACCCATGCTCACAGTTGGGTAATGAGCTTTAGTGATGAGCTTACCGCCTTTAGAAAGTATGCCAATCTTTATCCTAATGCCTGCATTCTTTTGGTAGATACCTACGACACCTTAAAATCCGGTGTACCTAATGCTATTAAAGTATTTAATGAGATGAGGGAAAAGGGAATAGAGCTTAAAAATTACGGTATAAGACTGGACAGCGGAGACCTTTCCTATCTTTCCAAAAAGGCAAGACAGCTTCTTGATAATGCCGGTTTTAAGGATGCCATAATTTCCGCCTCCAATGATTTGGACGAGAATTTGATCAGCTCTTTGAAACTACAGGGTGCAAAGATAAGCTCATGGGGTGTAGGAACTAATCTTATAACATCCAAGGACTGTCCTGCATTCGGAGGAGTATATAAGCTTTCTGCTGTATATGAAAGTGATAAAAAAGCCTTTAAGGCAAAGATTAAGCTTTCAGAAAATGCTGAAAAAAATACCAACCCCGGAAATAAAAAGATATATAGGATCTATGATAAGGATACGAAAAAGATAATAGCCGACCTTATCTGCCTTGAGGAAGAAACTTTGGATACTTCAGAAGAGCTGCTTCTTTTCGATCCTCTGGATACTTGGAAGAAGACCCTGCTTCCTGCCGACACTTATTATACAAAAGAACTTTTAGTACCTGTATTTAAAAACGGTAACTGTGTATATAAAAGTCCTTCCGTTATGGAAATCAGGGAGTATTGTAAAGAAGAAATGGATACGCTGTGGGAGGAGTCAAGGAGACTTGAGTATCCGCATAGGACTCATGTGGATTTATCACAGAAGTTGTGGGATTTGAAGAATAGTTTGTTGAATGAGTATCATAAGTAAGTAGGGAGAAGAAAAGTTCCTTGTAGGTGTTTGTAGTACGAAAAGTTCTTTGTAAGTGTTTGTAGTACGAAAAGTTCCTTGTAATTCAATCTTACTCGCAGTACTTTCTCAAAGCTTCGACAAATTTTACACAGACTGCGGAACTCACTTGTCTGCCAAAATCGGGCAGACTGCGTTCAAACAGTCCTCGTCTGTGAAATTTGTATCTCGCTTTATCAAAAGTACTAAACGCTAAAAAGATTGGATTACAAGGACTTTTCTACTTAGAGGGAGCGCAGGGAGCGAGGTGGTGTTGCAAGGACTTTTTCATCTGAGAGGGAGTACAGGGAGAAAGGTGGTGTTACAAGGACTTTTCTATCGGAGAGGGAGTGTGGAGCAGTGAGCGTTGCAAGGATTTTTTCATCGGAGAGGGAGTGTGGAGAATATGGTTAAGAAAATAGGTATTGTCAGCTTATCAAGCGGTATTTTAGGAGAGAGTTTTATCGAACACGAGCTTAAAATAGGTATGGAAAGGTTGAATAAATATGGTATAGAGTTTGAGTTTCTACCTAATGCACTAAAGGGTATAGACTTTATAAAAAATAACCCTAAAAGCAGAGCGGAGGATTTGCTGACTGCTTTTAAGGATGATTCCATTGATATGATTTTATGTGCAATAGGAGGAGATGATACATATAGATTGTTGCCTTATCTGTTTGAAAATAATGAATTAAAAAATATTGCCAAACAGAAAATATTTTTAGGCTTCTCTGATACGACTATAAATCATTTTATGTTGCATAAAATTGGTATCAAAACATTTTATGGGCAGGCTTTTTTACCTGATGTATGTGAACTCTCCAATGAAATGTTACCCTATACAAAAAAATACTTTGAAGAGTTGATTACAACAGGGCAAATCAAAGAAGTGCACCCAAGTGACATTTGGTATGAAGAGAGGGAAGATTTTAGCAAAGATGCTATAGGTACCGATATACCTCAGCACAAAAATACCGGTTTTGAATTATTAAGCGGCAAACCTATATTTAACGGAAAGATTCTGGGAGGTTGTCTGGAGTCCATATATTATATGTTTGATAACTACAGATTTGAAGATACGATAGCTTTATGCAATAAATATAATTTATTTCCTAAACTTGAAGATTGGAGGGGTAAAATTTTATTGTTAGAAACCAGTGAAGAAAAACCCGAGCCAAATTTATTCAGAAAAATAATCAACACTATAAAGGAACAGGGTATATTTAATGTACTTTCAGGTGTTTTAGTCGGAAAACCTCAAAATGAAACATACTACAAGGAGTACAGGCAAATTTTGTTAGAAGAGATTGCTAATAAAGAGCTGTCTGTTGTTTATAACCTCAATGTAGGTCATGCAACACCCAGATGTATTATTCCGTTTGGAGTTGATGCGAAAGTGGATGTAGATAAACAGGTAATTGTTTTTAATGATTTGTAGGGTAGTTAGCAGCATAAACAATAGTCAGAAAAGGTTCAATAACAATAATTAACAGAAACACTATATCCGTCTCTGCCCAAAGCTGCCGACCAAATAGCATTCAACAACAATAATTGACAGAAACACGCCCTATAGTTGATAATAAAAGAGGACTTCTACACTTTGCTGTAAACAGTCCTCTTTTAGATATTAATTTTTAGATTTTAAATCTCTTTTATAACACTGTTTAACTCATCATTAAGTATCTTCTTGGTACTGCTTCTAATTGCCAATATAACGCCCAATATTATTACTCCGAATATCAGTATGATCGGCACATAATTTAAGTTAAATATTATCTCTTTACAAATAAAGCCAAGCTCATACTCACTTCTGTAAGAACGCACAAGGATAGCTGATATAAATACTGCAATATAGCATATAGATACATATCTAAACAATATACCGAACTCTCCATAAATCATTTTTTTAATCTGCTTATTTGTCATTCCTGCCGTAGAAAGCAGTTGAAATTCTCTTTTTCTTGCCCTTAAATTGCCGTGAAAACTATTATATGCATTTGAAAGAGCAAGTACTATAAGTATAATTTGTATTCCGACATTCAAGATATGCTCATTTCGCAATTGCTCTTCTGTAGCCGCCTGTCTTAGTATATCATTACTTGTTGAACGGTCACTTTTAGGAATGTACGAAGATACAATTCGCTCACAATTATCAGATACTTTGTCTAAGTTTTTCTTAGCTTTAAGCTTAATATTATAATATCTTGTCGGATTGGCTTTATCTTGCCCATATTCTTCTATAAATTTTTCAAGATTTTCCATTGTAGTAAATACATATATACCCTTTTGATTCTGTGCCTCTAAGTCAAAAGGAAAATCTTTTATATAAGTATCAATATGAATAGGCATCTTTTTTTCATCTGCGTTATAGCGAAGTACAAGATCTTTATTATCACTGTTTGTCAGACTGATATATTTTCTAAATGAATACGGCGTGTTATTTTTTTCAGGTGTTTTATTTAATAGAATATATTTTGTGTCTTTACCCAATTTATTTATATAAATCACTTTATCAAAATCCTGTTTATGAAGAGCTATAATATTTATATACATATCTTCTGCACTTTTATTACCTGATTCAAAAGCATTTTTTAATTCATCTGAATAAAATCCTTTATTGTCGCTCAAATAAAATTTAAAGCTCTTGTCCTCATAAACATGTATCTCATCAATTTCATCTAACAGATACAGTTCACTGAGTAATTGTTTATTTATTTGCATGTCCGTAAATATCTGTGACTGAAAGTTGTATTGTTCTTTATGTTTTCCGTAAATTTCATCAACAGTCCTATAAGATTGGGAGACTAATACCAATGTCATAACCATAGCTGATAATAGCATTGCAAATATAATTGTTTTATAAGTTGAACTGTAAGCTTTAAAATAATCTCTTGCTAAAGTTCTCTCAACCTTGCCGGATATTCTTGATTTTCCATATTTTATTTTTTTGTCAGCAATCCCCGTTAGTCCCTCGATCACATTAAGTTTTGCACTCTTTCTAGCCGGCATAATTGCAGATAAATATACGGTTATAAAAGCTAAAACTACAATAAGAAACAATGTTGAAAAAGAAAGAGAAACTAAGTGAAACTTTGCAGTCCTCATTTTTTCTTCAAAAATGTCCGACATTTTTTTATAACTTATCAGGTTATTTAACCACATGAAATATAATAATAAATTTGCCGTTATATACGATACCGCAGTGCCTGCTAAAACCGGAAATATACCAATTTTAATTGCTTTTAGCCTTATCATACTTCTAACTTGCTTTTGTGTCATTCCTACACTCTTTAACAAGGCTAATTCTTTTATATCTCTATTGTTCCATACATTAAAAGCTCCGTAGATCATAACAGCAAATAATAAAACCAATACCATGCAGACTCCGTAAGTTTCAACCCACTCTGCCATTACAGATTTAGGTGGAATGATACCGGATGGATAAATCATTTCATACTCTAAAATATCTTTATTAAAATACAGTCTTCCGGTATCCAAGGATTTACTGTAATCAATTTGAAAATCCTCTAAAATATTTTTCGTCAGTTTATATGTATCTCGTGGGCTTTTATACCAAATAAACACTTCAATGCCATCTGAATTATTAAAGATATTTTCTTGGCTTTCATCATTCAAAATTCCAATCAAAGCACTTTCTTCAAAACTGCTTTCATAATCACGATATTCACCGACAAAAGTATACTCTTTTCCTGCCACCTTCAGTTTAGAGCCTATTTTATAATCTTTATTTTTTTTGAAAAAACGAGTCGGAGCAATCAATTCTTTGGCAGAATTTGCATTTCTGCCATAAACAATCTCAAATCCCTTTAAGTCCTTAAAGTATTCCCCTTTCTCAATAATTACTGCATTCAAATCGGTTGAAATAAACTTATCAAAAGAGACTTTTTTAATATCATCATTTTCCAATAACTTTTGCATCATCATTTTTATCTGTAAGAGAAACTTGATAGTCTCCTACAGTAGAAACTATTTCATTATGCTGCTCTTCTTTAAGGCTTCCAATAATAAAAATAATAGTACCAAGTAAAATGACTGCTAAAAAAATAGATAATTTAGTTGCAAGTGTATCCTTTTTATTGGTATTTATCTGAGAATAACAGAGTTCATTAATTATTTTCATAATCCCCTCCCTCTATTTTATTTAATTTTCCGTCAATCATTCTATATACTTTATCACATGAATTAGCCACTTTTTCATCATGGGTAATAATCATAACAGTTGACTCAAAGCGCTTATTTACAAGCCTAAATAAAGAAGTTATTTCTTCTGAATTTCTTTTGTCCAAGTTGCCTGTAGGTTCATCTGCCAATACGATAGCAGGTCTGGTAAGAAGACTTCTTGCAATGGCCGCTCTTTGTTGCTCACCGCCGGACAACTGCTTTGGAAATCGCTCAAGTTTTTCTTCTATTCCCAATGTAGATATAATCTCATCAAAATAATTTTTATCTTCTCTTTTATTATCAAGAAGCAACGGTAATAATATATTCTTTCTAACACTGATATTAGGGAGCAAATTGAAAAACTGGTAAATCACGCCTATATTTCTTCTACGAAAAACTGTAAGCTCTTCTTTACCCAGTTTTGTTATATTCTTATCTTGAATATAAATCTCCCCACTTGTAGGTTTATCTACACCGGCTAACAAATGCAGCAATGTTGATTTACCGGAACCGCTATCACCGATAATAGCCACTAAGTCTCCTTTTTGAAGTTCAAAATTAATATCTGAAAGTGCCTTCACCTTTACTCCGGAATCATATATTTTAGTTAAATTAATCGTTTTTACAATACTCATCTTATTAGCCCTCCTTTAATTATAAATAAAATATCATTACAAAGTGACTACAAGGTGACTGAGTAAGGGCAAAAAGAAAGACAAGCCACAAAAAAGTAACTCATCTTTATCTACTGTCTGTAAAACCTAAGTTCAAAACTATTTGATGTTTTTCCTCTTGTATAAACAAGTTCGCCATTTTGTT